>TARA_R110002072_G_scaffold927_1_pt1 | contig 112753 bp, 74 predicted proteins | sample TARA_R110002072 | Tara Oceans TARA_R110002072 (sample SAMEA4397118) | marine metagenome | biome: Polar Biome; feature: [SRF] surface water layer (ENVO:00010504); material: water (ENVO:00002006), including particulate matter (ENVO:01000060) such as... | depth 5 m
GCAAACTCAAATCCATCTACCCAAAGATTTTGCTCTGACGAAGCAATAGGTTGCTACGAAAAGCCCAGCGACCGAAAACGCAGAGCCGAGCAGGCAGCGCGCCGCCGCTCACGTCTTACTGAGCGTTTCGGAACAACTGGCGCCACCGCTTATCTCAACCTGCGAAGTCTTCACTCACGCGGAGAAGATCCATTTCGCACTTAAGTAAGCATTACACAAGACTACTCTGCAGGCTGCGGCGAAGCGTCGACGCGAGCCAAGATACCGGATGTTCCGTCGCCGAAAAGTTCGACTCTGTAGGCACGATTGCGACCGGCGCGTTTTGCTCGATAGAGACATTGGTCGGCGGATTCGAGCAAATCGTCAGCAGACAGCCGATCCAGCCCCGAACAGACCACGGACGCGCCGATCGACAATGACGTCGGTACGTGTTCACCGTTGAATTGAAGATCCAGCGAGCGAATCGATTCCTGCAGACGGCGGATCGGCAGATCAATGTCGTCGACGCTGCAACCGCAGGTCACCGCGACAAATTCGTCGCCAGCAAAACGTGCAACCAGGTCGTACGACCGAAGCTGCTTCTGGCAACATTGAGCCACTGCTGCCAGAACCATGTCCCCTCGGAGATGCCCGAAGGTGTCGTTGATCTGCTTGAAGTGGTCGACGTCGATGATCAGTATGCCGAGCGTCAAACCAAGACGCGACGCTCGCTGCCATTCTTCCTGAAACCGCCGTTCGAAGTGAGCACGGTTCGGCAGACTGGTCAGCGCGTCGGTAGCTGCTCGAGCGAGCGCTGGTTCCAGACGATTCCAACTCAGCAGAACATCTTCATTTGTCATCAAAGCCAGCAGGTCGGCGCCGTCCCGAATCGAAACGCAATCCAGTTCGGAGGCTGTTGTACGATTCTCGGCTGACTTCTTCTCTGAGTCAGGCTCGTCCATTTCGAGCGTTACTGAAATCAGCGACTCAACCGTTCGATGATGCCATGCCGTCAGATCAGTTTCAGCCGCTGTCCTCATGGCATTCTGAAGATCATCTGCCGAAACAATTCCCAGCAGGCCACCAGACGATTCCTGAACCAGGACATGCTGAGTTTCATGCCGAGCAAAAACCTGAGCCAGGTCCACAAGCACGGTCCCCATGGGCACAATCGGCACCTGACCGAGTGCGGCTCCGGTCTCGCGAAGCTGACTGGCCGAGCCGCTGATCCTGCTTTGCATTTCTCCACTCTCCCATTGGACTGGCCCGGTTCGCATTCTGAAGACCTGCTTCCCGGAACGAATAGCGAGACTTCATCCGCGCATTCCGCCCCCGTTCTCCGGAAAAACTTACCACTCAGAAGCTCATGCGGAGCAAGGCGAGGTATCTTCATTGCTTAATTGGAACGTGCACAATCTCACCGAACCTGCACGACGTGACACGCCCTACCAGATTCCCATTCGCGTCACCGCGACATTCCCGCCAAAGCAAACGTCGACATCATCGCCTGTTTCGCGCGGCCGTTCCTGGTAAATGCCGCGGTATGTCAGGGTGCTCCCGTCTCGAACAAAGTCGACAGGAAGATGCCCTCGCCCGACCGGACAATCGATCAACTCAGGTTGCACGATTCGTGACGCCCGACCTTCAGTGTCGGCAGAATTGTCCCGGTCGACGGACAGGTCCGGCATGTTCACATTCCAGAAGCATCCGGCCTCGGTCGAATCGGACAGAATCCTCTCCATTACTCGCTCTGCCACCCCGGCGGCATACCCCCAATCGAACGCCCCTTCTCTTGCCCGATAATGCGAGAACGCAATGCCAGGCCGCCCCAGCAACGCCGCTTCTCGAACAGCCGCGACGGTTCCAGACATGAAAACGTCGACACCCAGATTCGCACCCGCGTTGACTCCAGCGAGAACCCAGTCACAGTCGCTGGCGATCTCCCGCAGGCCGACACGAGTGCAATCGGCAGGCGTGCCACCAATTGCCCACCAGCCAGTTTCGAGTAAACGGACCGAAATCGACTCACCGGTCGTCACGCGATGCCCGCAGCCTGAATGCGCTTCCTCGGGGCCAACGACAACCACTTCCCCAAACCGGCTGGCAGCACGAACCAATGCTCGGATCCCCGGAGCGTCAATCCCGTCGTCATTCGTCACAAGAAACTTCATGAACATCTCACCTGAAAAAACGCCGGTAGAACACATGGCGCAATTGACTTCCGGCGGCCACATTCTAGAACCCCACGAAAAAAAACACCCGCACTCACCATAACCAATTAAACCCAAAAGACTTATCACAAACCCTGAATCACAAAAACAGCAGTGCGTCAGCACGACGTCAGCGTCGAACGACTCATCTTGACGCTCATCCGCATTCACGCATAGCTTCCCGCACCTTCCATTTCCTGCCCGGCAGTTCTTGTCGAGTCGTTACTTCCCTGCACCTTGTCCTGTCCCCAAGCGATGGAGCGTTCCACATGTGTGGTATCGTCGGTTACGTTGGATTTCGTTCGGCTCCCGAATTTCTACTTGAGGGTCTGCGACGTCTGGAATATCGCGGATACGACAGTGCAGGTATCGCCATCCAGAACAACGGCGAAATCGGCATTCGCAAACGCAAAGGGCGTGTCGAAGAACTCAGCCAGCTTGTAACCACCAATCCGCTCGACGGGACAACCGGAATCGGACACACGCGATGGGCGACTCATGGTGAAACAACCGACCTGAACTCGCACCCCCATGTCGGCGGCAATGGCGAAGTCGTTATCGTCCACAACGGAGTGATCGAGAATTACGCCAGACTGAAAGCTCAGCTCCAGACAATCGGTTACGTTTTCCGCACGACGACCGACAGCGAAGTCATCGCCCACATGATCTGCCACAAGTGGCTGGAGCAGATCAAACTCGGCGGCGACCCCGAATCATCCGATACCTGCCTGAAGGCCATTGAAGCCTCGCTGAACGAGTTCAAGGGAACCTACGGAATTGGTGTGCTGTTCCGCGAGTTCCCCAACCTTCTGATCGCGGCTCGCGTCGGCAGCCCTATGGTTATCGGTGTCGGCGAAGACGAATACTTTCTAGCCAGCGATGCCAGCCCGCTGGTCGGTTACACGGACGAAGTTGTTTATCTGTCAGATAACGAACTCGCCGTTCTGCGTCCGGAAGGTCTCGAACTTCACCACCGTGACACCGGGAAACAGCAGCCGGCAATTCACGTCCTCGATCAGGTCGCCAACGATCTCGATCTTGGACGTTACGACCACTACATGCTGAAGGAAATCTTCGAGCAGCCGGAAGCACTCGAAAACTGCATGCGAGGTCGGATCGACGACGATGCGGCAACGGCAAAATTCGGCGGCCTGAACATCGATCCTCAGCAACTCAGACAGGTTGACCGCGTCGTTCTAACCGCCTGTGGAACAAGCTGGCATGCCGGACTGGTGGGCGAATACCTGCTGGAAGAGTTCGCTCGAATTCCGACCGAAGTCGAGTACGCCAGCGAGTTGCGGTACCGCAATCCGCCTATGACACAGAACACGATGGTGTTTGCCATCACGCAGAGTGGAGAAACTGCCGACACGCTGGCAGCACTGCGAGAGTGCAAACGAAAAGGGCATCGCAGCCTCGCCATCTGCAACGTGGTTGGCTCGACGATCGCTCGTGAATCAGACGGCGGCATCTTTCTGCACGCTGGTCCTGAAATCGGAGTCGCCTCAACCAAGGCATTCACTTCGCAGGTCACGGCTCTGACGCTGCTGGCCATCTACTTTGGCCGAATGCGGGGGCTGTCCTACCCAGCCGGAAAGAGAATGCTCAACCAGCTCCGTGATATGCCGTCCGTTCTGGAGCAGACTCTAAAGTGTCACGAGCAGGTTCAGGCCGTCGCCGACAAGTACTACGGCTTCGACAACTTCTTGTATCTCGGTCGGCTGTACAACTTTCCGGCCGCACTTGAAGGCGCTCTCAAGCTGAAAGAAATCAGCTACATCCACGCGGAAGGCTACCCCGCTGCGGAAATGAAGCACGGACCGATCGCCCTGGTTGATGAGAAAACGCCAAGCGTTTTCGTCATCCCCAAGGGTGGCATCTACCCAAAGGTGATGAGCAATCTGGAAGAAGTAAAAGCTCGCCGCGGCCCGGTGATCGCGATCGCCTGCGAAGGCGACACCCGCGTGAAAGAAATGGCCGACGACGTCATCTACGTTCCGGAAGTCGACGAATTCCTCCAGCCGCTGGTCACGTCCATCCCTCTGCAACTTCTGGCTTACCACGTCGCCCTGCTCCGCGGTTGCAACGTTGACCGCCCTCGAAACCTCGCCAAGAGCGTGACTGTCGAGTAGGCAGGAACCGCAGGGTGTGTCTTGACGCACCACAGGGTGACAAAAGTGGTGCGTCAAGACACACCCTGCACTGATATCGGTCGACCAAGCCTGCAAAAAAAGCGGCCAGCTCGAAACAAGCTGGCCGCTTCTATTTTTTTGTAAACCTGACTGCTGAGCAATGAAGCTTCGCCGCCGGTAAGAATCGTCCTTCAGAAAACCGGCTTACGCCCGGGCTTCAATTGCAGCGAGCGATGTTTCGGCACCGATGCGAGCGTCGCGAGCTTTCTCAATGACCTGACGGAAGACGTCGGCATCTTTAACGCCGCGAATTTTCATAACAGGATCGCCCTTGGAATTTTTCAGGATGAGGTTACCTGCGTGGTAATATTCCTGACCAGGTTCCTGGACATACTCGATCTCTGCAACGTCGGTCAGAGTGACTGACTGAAACTGTCGAAGTCCGATCACCGCCCATCGTTGAACCGACCGATTGGTCAGAACATAACGCTCGCCGAGAATCTTGTTCAATGCGTAGAGCAAAACGCCGAGCGGAGCCGTTGGCAGCACAAACAGAAGGTTCGACAGCTTGATGCCCCAGATTCGAATGGGAATTGACTCGTAGAAACTGCCAAGGAAGCGTCCCAAAGCCATAGATGCAATGGACGGGTACTTCGACCTGATTTCCGTTTCGCTGCTGGCCGAAACTCCAATAATCGCCGTAGACATAAATGCCGTTCCTGAGTTTTCCACTGTAAATCGTTACCCGAAGGCAAATTGCGCCGCGAAGACTAGCAAACGCCGATGTCCGAATCCAGCATGACTAACGCGTCTGTCGCTTCGCAGAGAACACCGTTCCCACCACTGAAAACGCCTTCAGGCATCGACTTCGAAGCAATATTCTGCAGGAAGCGCTACTGAAGAGTAAACCAGGCCAGGAAAACAACCACGGTCCAGAACAGGCAGCCAACAACAAATATCAGACAACCGTCAGGATCTGTTTCTGATCGTGAACTGAACAACCTGAGAATTACGTAGCCCGGCCCTTTTACTCAGTACCTCGATGACGATCTCGAAAAGTCCACGCAGGATCGCTTCGAAAATGTCGTCCACGGTTCAGCTCAGCCCGTAGAATCGCACCGCGTTGTCGTGAAAGAGCTTGTGCTGGAAGCGTTTCGAGCGGCCTTTTACGATTTCTTTCAATGCTCCCAGCCAGCCGCCGAACGGAGCTGTCAGCGTGCAGACCGGCCAGTCGCCAGCAAACATCACGCGGTCTTCGCCAAACGTGTCCATGCAGAAGTTCATGTTGGGAGCGAGGTCCGCCGCCGTCCAGTTTTCTCGATCAGCCGTCACAATGATGCCCGAAATCTTGCACATCACGTTCGGCAGTCCAGCCAGTTCCCTGATTCCTTTTTCCCATTTCGCTCGCAACTTGGCGTCGTCATTCTGAACGCTCAGGTTTCCGCAATGGTCGAGTACGAACTGCGTATTCGGACACTTCTCCGCCAGCTTAGCCCCATCGAGCAAATCGTCCGGTCGCATGCAAAGGTCGTACCTCAGGCCGTGCTCGCCGAGGAGTTTGATATTCTCGACAAACTGAGGCTGCAAACACATTCCCTTCGGACGATCGTCATCGTGCAGTACGGTGCGAACTCCTTTGAGATGCGGGGTGCCGGCCAGGTTCTCAACGTACGCTTTGAAATCCGCTGACTGCGGCGAGCCTCCGATTACTGCTCCGACCATCGGGTTGTCGTCCCGTTCGCACAGGGCGAGCACGTATTTCGCCTCTTTCGTCTGCAGCTCCGGAGCGACATTCACTTCCATGTAAACCGCTTTGGCGACGTTGTGCTTTGCGGTTGCCTTCAGGTAATCCTTCATCACAAAGCTTCGATTGATCGACTGCACACCCTCGCTCGAAAGCCAGGGCAACCTGAACTTTTCCAGATCCCAGAGATGCAGGTGAGTATCGCAGACCGGAATGGTGCCCTGATTGACGGCTCCACCAGCGGCGACGGCTGACGAAGCTGCGTCCGACAAGGCCAATGACACTCCGGCAGCAGCAGAGGCTTTCAGAAACTCACGACGGTCAATTGATGGTGACATGAATCGTTGACTCCGAATCACGAACGACGAGTTTTCAGAATTCGGTTTTGGCCTGAGGAAGAATGCGAAACTCACCCACCTGAAAAAACACGGAGAGCTTCAGCAGGCTGTCCAGCAGATGCCGCAGAAACTGGTCGGGAACTTCATATTCGTGCAGCACGATGTCGCCAGCGATGAATTCCAGAGAATCTGCAAGATTGATCGCGTCTTCATGGCCAACAGAAAGCTCCATCTGGCCGCGGTAGCAGATCGATTCGTGCTCTGGTGTCCAGCCGTTGTCCTCGGCCCAGTCCAGCACTTCGCTCCAGAAATCAACGGCGATGACGTACGAATCATCTTTGTTTGTCAGGCGTACGTTACTCACTGCCGTGCTCCCTCGACGACGAAAACGACTGGTTCCACCAGTGTACTCTGTCGAACTCAATCTGCCTTCCGTCCGTGCCCCTGGTCCTCTGATCGAAGGAACGGTCGACGCATGATCGACCGACACGACACTCAGTAACCCAGGAAATAAAGAAGGCACTCCGACGGTGATGAATGAAATACTCGTAAGATATGATCAATGACCGAACGGCCAAAACGAAGCCTGGACGAATTTCGCCGCCGCGCCAAGCAACCGACTTCTCCCGCATCGATGACGCGACGAGTGCGGAAGCAAGCGTGCCGTCGTCTGAGTGAGAACTGCTGATCTGGAACAATTGCCGCGACTACTGAACCAGTGCGTCCGAGCCGTTCCCATAAGTCAGCTTGATGTCCGTCCCTGGCTCAATCGGCATCGTGGCAACGCCGTGCCCCAGCGTGCGGATAAAGGCCGCGACGCGACGAGCAGCTTCGAAACTGTCGGGAGTCACGAAAATTCTCGCGAATGCATTTGGAGGCGCGGCGAACATCAATCGCGACACAACTCCGCGGTCTTCAATCGACTTCTCCCAGTCATCAGTGGAAGACAGCCGAGTCACTCGCAGTGTCCCGCGCATCAGCTTGCGGAGAGCGTACGTTGACGATCCCGACGACGTCGGCACCATTGTCGCGATAACTTGCGACTCATAGTCCAGAGTGACACCGCCAATCGGCCCGACGGTTCCGGCTTCAGGATCAGACGCTGCCGTCATTGGCGTCAGCCGACCGGATTGAAGTTCTGCTTTTGCGAACAACTCCGCGGCTGGCAGATGCACCAGCCGACCATTCTCAATTCGAAACAGCAACTCTTCTCCGCGGCTGCGGCGGCCCACGGGATTGATGCGTAACTCGAATTCTTTTACCGGACGCTCGGCAGTCTTCAACTCCTCGAACGTCTGATTGACTTCGACAAGCTGCTTTCGCAACGCCTGATACTCGGCATCGAACCCGGATGCTTCAATGAGCGATCGACGGCGTACAGCATCTTCCTGCGCGAGTCGTTGTTGCAGTCCTGGCAGCTGCCCGGCGACTGCCGCCAGCTCAGACTGGACTGCTTTCAGATCGGCCATCGCTCTGTCAACGGGCAACGTCGCCAGTCGAGCTTCCAGACCTTTAACAATTCCAAGCAACTCCTGCCGCTGCGATTCTGCAATCTGCAACGGCACAGCATCGTCTCCCAGAGTCGCTTCAGGGGCGGGCAAAATTCGCGACTCAGGCTTCTCGACAGGTGAGGCGACATACGGCAACCGTACCGGCTCTGGTGACCTGGCAATTGGCTCTGAGGCTGACAAATTCTGATTGGGAGCGTTTGATGATTCAGTCGACTCGGCGACCACGTCGGAGACATCAGGCTCATCCGAAACCTGCGCCGCGCGCAGGCCGGCCAGCACGATCAGAATCACAAGAATTCCGACCAGGTTCGCAATGATGTCCAGAAACGAGTCCGACCCGAAATCAGGATCGCCTCGACCAACTCGACCGCGCATTCATCTGCTTCCTTAATCGCCAACTATTCCAAAGCCGCTCCCGCGTCCTCCACTGCGTCTTCCAGCATTTTCCCCAGCCGGGCCTCTTCCGTATCAAACACCAGTCGCACAGAAGGAACCCAATAGAATCTCGGCGGCGGGAACCCCCACTGATTCGCCAGATGTTCGATAGTCTGAATCGTCAGCTTGACAATCTCCGCTTCTGAACGCTCAGCCGTCCGAGTCACTTGAAACTGATCCCCTACGACAACCCGACCCGATTCGATCCGCACTTCGACCACCTTTTCCAGCCCGAGCGACGCGTCCGGGTGACTGCGTCCCCAGCGGCGTTGAATCTTCCGGGACTGAATCTGGTTTGACCGGGACAACATGGGGATCGACGGCCCATTTGCCGCAACTGGCGTCCCTTCACCACCGGACGAAGCCGACGTAGCACTTCCTGCCGCCCCATCGGTCGAACCGTTCAGCAGCGAACTGATTTCCTGTCCGTCTGAAGCGGTTCGCTTGTTAACTGTCTGTCCTTGAGTCGGCCGTCTTCCCGGCGAAACGTCGGCGGCGCGAGACATGTCCGGTGCCTGCTGAGACGAATCACCTGATCCTGGCCCGCGGTCCGATTTACCATTACCGCCGCGGCTGGATTTTTCGTCGCGCTCAGTCGATGCATCGCCACGCTGTGAGACACTACCGTCTCCGGATCCCATGCCGGATTCGATACCTGAGCCGATCTCCCCGTCACGCTCGGCCTGACCGACCGCTTGCCCCGTGCCAACGGCCGGTCGGTCGTCAGAACTCCCAGTCCAGCGCGGAGGATCGTTCGCCACCGCACGCCCCGGAGACAGACCGCGTTGACGATCTTCCCGGCCCTGCCCCATACCATCGGCAACGTTGGATGGCGCATCAGCACCTGATACCGCCGCAGCCGAATTACCGGGAAGTCTCGATTTTTCGTTTCCAGATGGTCCGACAAGTGGATTCTCGACCTGACCACCATTTTCGCTTCTGGCGACCAGCTCCTGCCTGAAAGAATCCGGCAAACCGCCCTGGCCGGTCGCTTCGAGGCTGCTTCGCAATTCTGCTTCGACACGTGCAGCCTCAGCAAGAACAGCCGCTCTGGTTTCTTCGAAACGACTGGGAGTCCCCTTGTTGAGCAGGCTTGCCGCTTCAGCTCCTCGACCACTCAACAGCTCGCGAGCACGTTCAGTTGCCGCCTTCGCCTGAGCCTCTCGTCGAGCTGCCGCAGCGGCGACCGACTCGCCTTGATTTCGGTCAAGCCCTGCTACGACTGAGTCCCCCACTCCCTGACCGTCGCCGCTCTCTTTGTCATCCACCGCTCCGTCAGTTTTCCGATTTCGAAAATCCGAGCTACTGAAAAAACCTCGCGACGCCACCGGACCGCGAGCAACTCGCGCGATATCAATCGGCCCCTGAGGATCCAGCGCTCGCCGTGAGCGGATCGGCCCGCGACGAATCTCGGCTTCAACCGCCGCGCGACATTCCCGAACTGCGTCGACTGTTGTTTCCGGAACTTCGTACAGAAAGTCGGTCTCGACCAGCTCGTAACCGAAATCACCAACCATCTGGTCCAGTGCAAAAACCGCCGTCGAAAACGCTTCGGCGCCGGAAGGACGAACCAGGATCAGCGCGTAGGGCCTTCGTGATTGCCGCCGCGGATCGGCAATCTGTTCCTTCGCCATCCAGTAACGAAACAACGCTTCGACGCCCGATGCCAGCGGATTCTGTTCCGGGCTGAATTTCTGCAGGATGGAAATCGGAATCTCGACCTGCTCAGCTTCAAACCGCACGACGTCATCTTCACATTCGATGATAATCGGCCGCCGTACTGTTCCCGTCTGGCCGTCGTACGGCACGATCGAATGCACTGGACTCACGAGCTGATGCTTGTGCTCGTCGATCAGTTTCCGCGACTCGTCCAGCCATTCGATGATCTGCTGATTCTCGACCCGCAGCTCACCGGCAGATTCTTCCAGCTTCGCTCGCTGATTGGCGGTTCGGATGATTGCCAGTTGAAGATCGGCCTGCTGAGCCTTCACCGTTTGCAACTGCTTCTTCAGAGCGTGCGTCTTTACGTTCACGCTTTGCAGCCGCTGTGCCCGGGCCGCGACGTCGGCTTCCAGTTTGCGTGCTGCCTGTTCGAGATCAGCGATCTCTTTCAGTTTTCGAGGCGGTGCAATTTCAATCAACGATGGAGGCGGCTCTTTCGCGAAGAGTGGCTCGATGGGCTTTCGGTCTTGCGACTCAGCCTGCGTTGCTAACTCATCCGCTGAGGCCGTCGCATCATCAAGCCGAGCCCCGGAGACGGCATCGCCGATCGACAGTGGCGGTTCGGATTGCTCTGGCAGCTCATCGTCAACCTGAGTTTTGTGTTTTTGCTTTGCAGTCTCGACGGCATCTTTTCGAATTCCTGCGGAAACAACAACGAGCATCAGGACCAGCGCCCCGATCGTGCACAGCAGCACGGCCAGGAACGGGAACAGCGTGACAGGATTTGATGTCCGTTGTGAACGGGCCATCGGATGAACTCTCAGTGGTTAGTTTGTTATGAGACTTCGTACTCGGGTGGCACGGGTTGCTTGCAACCCGTGTCGCGCAGCAACAAGAGAATTCCAGGTTAAGCGACAACATTCCCAGTGGCTTCGCCGCCCAGGTTGCAAGCAACCTGGGCCCGCCAGAATCGAGTGTGAGATCACGCTGCCTTCGAAGAACTCACTCTCGAAGTCAGCAAGTGGACGGCTGCGCTGAGCGTGTGCAGCGTTTCATCCAGCGAGGCCGTTGAGTTGTCGTTCTCGAGTCGGTCAATGATCGCGTGCTGAGTCTCGGCAAGTTGACGCTGGCTGACCGACAATTGATCGAGCGATTCGGCCAGCACTTTCTGAGCAGATGTCTGATGTGAAAGCGAGTCTCGACACCCGGCCAGCGTCTGTGACACCGCCGTGCTGAGCGAAGATTCCAGCTCGCTCTGATGCCGCAGCAAAGTTTCGCCCCAACTGGTTCGGAGCTCGCCGAGGTTCGACTCCCACAGCGACACGTGTCTTGCCAGCAATGCTTCGGTCTGTTCAAGAATCCGACTCGCCGCCGCCGACTCTGCCTCAACCAGAGGACTCGCCGCCTGCTCTTCCTCAGGAAAGAAGTTCGTGACCAGGTCCAGTGCGAGTGTCTCAACATCGGCCAGCACCGACTTCTGGGCCTTCTCGACAAAGGCCGAAAAGAAGACCAGCACCAGCGAAAGGCTCAGTGACAACGCCGTCGTCCCGAAAGCCACGCCCAGCCCGGACGCGACCAGTTTGAATGATGTGTCCAGCGTTGCCGGATCAAGATTCTCGATCGCGGCTGTGATCCCGATAACCGTTCCCAGAAATCCGAGGATCGGCACGGCCCAGGTGATCGTCCGGACAAGCGAATAACTGCCGTAGAGCTGCTCACCCGCAAACTCGGCGAGGTATTCCAGATGAGAACTCAGCCCAGCCGCCGTCCGCCGCCCAAGAACGAACTTCGCAATGCCATGAAACCGCTGTGCCAGCTGCGTCTCTCTGACTTTGCCCGGCAACCGAGTGAAGGAATTGTTGAGCAAAGCCGCGTTTGAAACAGCAGTCGCACCGCCTGACTTCAACTCCGGCTTCCAGTTCAGCGCGTCGCGATCGGCCGCGACGGACAACCATTTGCCTCCGAGAGCGGCCATTCCAATCCAGAAAAGAATCGTCGTTCCATACGCCAGCGGATGGCCGCAAAACAACGTTTCCAGCGACGCCTGGTAGCTCGGCACAAGCGGCAGCACGACCTTGATCAAACCAAGGTAGAAGACGCCCGCAGTCGCCGCTCCCGTCAAAACAGGAGAACGGAACAGTGTCTCAATAAAGGAAGTCGACGGACGCTCCCCCAGCGACACCTCTTCGAGTCGCACGCCGTCGCCGGTTGACGCTTCGCTGCCCGGCATGGCCGCGCGCACTGACTCGTGGCCTGCAATCTGACGATTCTCCACTCGAATTCTCCCCATCCCGGATTTCGTCGAAGAAGACTCCAAAACCGACGACGCCCTCACGACACGGCCCACACGCTTACTGGCGGCGCAGAGTTTTCCCGACTGTTTCATTCGTCAGAATCGGCAAACTCAAGCAGTTGCGTCCAGAAATTCGCGGCGAGACACCCCGGAATGCGACATTGCCGACTCAGTTGGTAGTCGACGTGCTCGTCGGTACTATGCCGCCGACAGGCCTCTGGCCTCCTTCTCACCCACACAATGTCTGAGCGGATCCACGATGGCAGAGCTCTTTCACGAATGCGGAGTTGCCGCGGTCTACTACCTTGGCGACGGCACTCCGAGTCGTTTTTCGCCGGCTCAGGGAGGCGAACAGGCATCCCGGCTGATTCCGCGAATCCTGCTCGATATACAGAATCGCGGCCAGCTTTCCGCTGGTATGACGACGTTCTGTGCCGGCCGGAAACAGCTGATCGATACGCACAAAGAAGTGGGATCGGTCAACGAAGTTTTCCAGATGGCTCATCACGACGTGTACGACGAGCTGATGACCGAGTACGCCGGCCCCGCCGCGATCGGTCACGTTCGATACGCCACCTGCGGAAAAGACGACCGCAGCTATGCCCAACCATTCGAACGGCATCACATCGAAAAGGCCAAATGGTTCAGTTTCGGCTTCAACGGCCAGCTTTCGAACTACCAGGAACTGCGGCAGGAAATCCTGTCCGACGATTCGTTCCACCTCGCCCGGGAAACCGACACTGAAATTCTGATGCACATTCTTTCTCAGGAATTGCGGCATGAAATCGAAACTGACGGGCAGACCAACCTGATCACCGTACTGGAGCGACTTGCTGAGCGGCTGGACGGCGCCTGGAACGTCGTCTTCCTGAACGCTCTGGGCGATATGTTCGTCGCCCGCGATCCGCTCGGCATTAAACCGATGTGCTACGCCATCGAAGACAACATGTTTGCTGCGGCCAGCGAAAGCGTCGCTCTTTCGAACATGGGATTCAGCGATGCGGCCATCCAGAGCCTGGAACCCGGTCACGCGATCATCATCGAAAAGGGCGAACTTCGGATCGAGAAGTTTGCCGAAAGCCCACGCAAGGCTCACTGCTTTTTCGAATGGATCTATTTTGCCAACGTCGCCAGTACGCTGGACGAAAGAGGCGTCTATCTTGCGAGAAAAGCTCTCGGTGAAGAACTGGCTGCTCAGGAAAAGCTTTCGGGAATCGAAATCGACGAAGACACGATCGTCGTCCCGGTCCCCGACACCGCCAAAGCCGCCGCCGACAGCATGGCGTACAGCCTGGGAGTACCATCGCTCGAAGGGCTGATCCGCAACCGCTACATCGGTCGGACATTCATCGAAGGTAGAAATCGCGCCGAAAAAGTCCGCGCAAAGTACACACCGCTGCGAGAGGTGCTTGAGAACAAAAAAGTTATTCTCGTTGAAGACACGATCGTTCGGTCAACGACAATGAAAGCCCTCATTTCGCAACTTCGAGAACGAGGCAAAGTTCGCGAGCTGCATGTTCGAGTCGCCTGCCCGCCAATCGTCGCTCCGTGCTTTTACGGCATTGACATGTCGACGATCAACGAGCTGTTTGCTCCGCAGTTCCTCAACGGCGGTGAAATGTCTCCGGAAGTCGAAGCGACTATGGCCGAAAGACTCGGCGCCGACAGCCTGAAATATCTGCCCCGGGAAGCCATCTCCCGCTGCGTCGACCTGCCAGCTTCGAGCCTGTGTCAGGCCTGCGTCGACACGAAATACCCAACACCGTGCGGCCAGAAACTTTACCAGCTCGCCTGGGACGCCAGTCTCGATGGCGACGACAGCGGCGGCAGAACCTACGACACCCCGCTGACCACAACGCGAACGTAGAAGCCTTGATTTTGTGACTGGTCGTTAATCCATTCATCCAATCGCGGACTTGATACAGAATGGGCACTGCCCACCAGTTCGAACACGAAGGGTGGCACTGGTTGCTCGCAACCAGTGTCGCGAAGCGACAAGAGGAACATCTCAGTCGACCAATGACTACCTCTTGCGGCTTCGTCGCACAGGCTGCATTCAACCTGTGTCACCCAACATGGGAGCACGGATCGTGAGTGCGGCAGCTTCACCAGAAACGCAAACACCATCGAAAGGGCTGCGCGATCGGATTCGCCAGCTGCTGGAGTTGATCCGTTTCAGCCATACTGTCTTCGCGCTGCCCTTCGCACTTCTCTCAGCAGCCATCGCGTGGTTTCAGCCAGACACCGTTTTCCGCTGGCAGGATCTGCTCGGCATTCTGCTCTGCATGGTTTTCGCCAGGTCAGCAGCCATGGCTTTCAACCGGCTCGTCGATGCAAAGATTGATGCCGGAAACCCGCGCACTGCCGGACGTCACATTCCCGCCGGGATTCTGTCCGCAAAGGCAGTTATGGTGTTCACAATTGTCTGCTCGGCCGCGTTCGTCGGCTCGACGCTGATCTTTCTGCCAAAGCAACTTCCAATCATTCTGTCCGTGCCCGTCCTGCTGTTTCTTCTGAGCTATTCGTACGCCAAACGCCTGACCGTGTGGTGCCACTACTGGTTGTCGACGGCGTTGATGCTTTCTCCAATTGCCGCCTGGATTGCCGTTCGCGACGAGTTTGCAGTCGTGCCCGCGCTGCTTGGACTGGTGATTTTCTTCTGGGTCGGCGGCTTCGACATTATCTACGCCTGCCAGGATGCCGACTTCGATCGCGACAGTAAGCTGTTCAGCATCCCGTCCCGCTGGGGAATTCGCGGCGCTCTTCGGATCGCTCTGCTCAGTCATCTTCTGACCATCGCCGCTCTGTTCGGTCTGTGGCACTTCGCCGGTTTCGGGATGATCTTCCTGGCCGGCGTGATCGCTGTTTCTGCGTTGCTGATCTATGAACACTCGCTAGTCAGTGCCGAAAATCTGACTCGCGTAAATATTGCATTCTTCAACGTCAACACCGCAGTCAGCTTTGGGCTGCTGGCCTTCGGCCTGGCCGATATTCTGATCGCGACCTAGCCAGCAACCACAATTTTCGAATGGAGTCGAAACATGCTTGATCCTCGAATCAGAAAGCTCGCCGAGCTGCTTATCGACCATAGCACGCAGCTTCAGCCCGGCGAGAAAGTGCTGATCGAAGCTTTCGACCTGCCCGATCCGTCGCTGGTCTGCTGTCTGGTGGAACTGGCCCACGCCCGAGGCGGTATTCCCATCGTCAACTGGAAGTGCAACGCGATCGCGCGAAGCCTGCTCCACCACGGCAACGAAGCGTCGTTCACTCTCCAAGGCGATCTCGACGCCCACACAATGGAGCACATGGACGCTTACATCGGCATCCGAGGAACAGCCAACAGCAACGAACTTTCCGATGTTCCGTCTGATCGGATGAAACTTTATCAGGAACACTGCTGGCACCGAGTTCACCACGCGATTCGAGTCCCGAAAACCAAGTGGGTCGTCCTTCGCTATCCGACGCCGTCGATGGCTCAGTCGGCTGAGAAAAGCACCGAACAGTTCGAAGACTTCTATTTCAAAGTCTGCACCGCCGATTACCCCAGGCTCGCCGAGAACCAGAAGCCACTCCAGCGGCGGATGGAAGCCGCGAAGCAGGTTCGCATCGTCGCTCCAGACACCGATCTGACCTTCTCAATCGACGGCATTCCCGTCGTCGCTTCACACGGTCGCCGCAACATCCCGGACGGAGAAATGTTTACCGCTCCCGTCCGAGACAGTGTCAACGGCGTCATCACCTACAATACAAAGACTCTTAATCAGGGAGTTGTCTTCGACCGAATCCGTTTCGAATTCAAAGCCGGAAAGATCATTCACGCCGAATGCGCGAACGGACAGACAAAACGGCTGAACGAAATCCTCGATACCGACGAAGGCGCGAGGTACATCGGTGAATGGTCGCTCGGCCTGAACAACGAAATCAGCGAACCCATGCTCGACACTTTGTTTGACGAGAAAATCGGCGGCTCGCTGCACCTGACGCCAGGCAACGCCTACACAACCGCCGACAACGGCAATCGCAGCAAGGTCCACTGGGACATCGTCCTGATTCAAACAAAAGCCTATGGCGGCGGCGAAGTCTGGTTCGACGACGAGGTGATCCGCAAAGATGGCTTCTTCATTCCTGGTGATCTGCAACCGTTGAACGAAGGTCTGGCTTGAATTCCCCGATGCGTGGTTGTCTGAAACCGGCGAAAGAATGCAACAGCGCTTACTGATCTTTTCTGAATTTCAGAAAACCCACTGCCGTCGCTTTTTCCGCCTCGTTTATTTTGTTCTAATCGAAGTCACACATCTTCAACGAAGCGACGACTACCGGGTTCCGAGCAGAGTCCACAACTCACATCGTTAATACGGATCTGCTGACGCGAGAGCCTGTCACCGCTTCATCACTAAGGGATTGAAATTAGATGCTGCATCACACCTGTGATCTGTGCGGGCAGAAAATTGATGAGAAGCGATTTGTTGTCCGGCTGGAGGTCTATCCGGCTTTTGACCCAGACGATATTACGGAAGAGGATCTGGATCGGGACAACCTGTCAGAAATCGCTGAGATGCTCGCCGATATGGAACTGACAGGCGACCTCAACCTGGACGGCGCCGAGCCAAAGTCATTCCGCTTTGATCTGTGCCAGCCATGCTGCCGCAACTACGCGAAAGATCCACTCGCGCGACACCGCACGGGCAGAATGCGTTTCAGCGAGAACTGATTCCCGTTTCCGCCAGGCGAAACCACAGAACTCACGGATTGAACGATTCAGAAAGGCGGAGCCTTGGCTGGAAAAAGTCGTCGCACGCGTCGTGTTCCCCGAAGTGTCGTTGTCGTTCTGGGAATCGCGATCTTCCTGCTGCAACGGTTCGGAATCTGGGATCGCATCCAGAACCAGATCGACGCGGTTCTTCCGGCGCAATCCGTCACGGAGGACCAGGAACAATGGCGAGTAGTCCGAGTTGTTGACGGCGACACGCTCGTTCTGCAGAACGACGAGCGAGTTCGGCTGATCGGCGTCGACACGCCCGAGACAAAACATCCGACCAAACCGGTGGAACCGTTTGGTCCCGAGGCGTCCTCGTTCACAAAACGGGCCGTTGAAGGCAAGGTCGTCCAGCTCAAATTCGACCGCGAAAAACGCGACCGCTATCAGCGACTTCTCGCCTACGTCTATCTCGACGACTGGTGCCTTAATGAAGAATTGATCCGAGCCGGCTACAGCAGGTGCATCACCCGCTACCCATTTGACCGATCCATGAAAGCCCGCTTCCAACTTGCTGAGAACGAGGCTAGAACTTCGCGCCGAGGTCTCTGGAGCGACCAGCCCCATCTGGCTGTCCGAAGTGCCGAATAAGTAAACATAAATAAGTGCAAGTAATTCGTTGCGCAAGGCATGAATCGTCGGTGGCAAACGTCACTCCTCAGGAACTTTCCAGACCGGCAGCGTGTGGCTGATGTCGGATTCCAGACCTTGCTCATAAGGTTCGCTGGCGAAGGTTGGCTGCTGGCCGGTGAATTCGAGTTCTGAAATCAACTCGCCGGATTCTGAACGGCCTTGCATTCGCGACGCGAAAATATCATGGAACTGATATTCGTTGTTTGCCCCTAGCCCGAATGCCTCAGCAATTCGAGTCACTTTCCGCGAACCATCGTCGGCGAATCGCGAAAGCTGCACGATCACATTGATTGCTGACGCAACCTGGGCGCGCGCTACGTAAATCGGGATATCGACGTCAGACATCAGCGAAAGCGTTTCCAGCCTCACCAATGCGTCACGCGGCGAGGTAGCGTGAACCGTCGTCAGACTTCCGGTGTGGCCGCTGATCATCGACTGAACCATGTCAAGAGCTTCGCCACCGCGAACTTCGCCAACGATGATTCGGTCAGGACGCATTCTCAGTGACGCGCGAAATAAATCGCGAATCGTCACTCCGCCGTGACCGTAGCTGTCAGTCTGTTGCGCTTCCAGATAGAGCGAATGTTTCTGAGCAAGCTTCAGCTCCGAGCTGTCCTCAATGACGACAATCCGTTCGTTCTCGGGCACCGCCGTCGACACGGCATTCAACATCGTCGTTTTACCAGTCCCCGTTCCGCCGGCCACGACAATGTTCTTTTTCATACGCACACAGAGTTCAAGGAACTCCTTTGCCTCCGCCGAAATGCTTCCCAGACGCACAAAATCTTCCAGACTGAAGATGTCGCGTTTGAACTTTCGAATCGTGAGGTAAGTTCCGGTTCTGGAACTCGGAGGAATCACTGCATGAACCCGCGAACCGCTCGGCAGTCGTGCATCGAGAATCGGTCGGTCGCGGTCGATCTCTCGTCCGACGTACTGAGCGATATTTGTGATCGCCGAAATCAGCGCATCTTCGGACTCGAAGCGAGCGTCAGTCTCGTACAGCTTTCCGCCTCGCTCGACATAAACTTCCCGGTAGCCGTTGACCATGATTTCGGTAACCGTGTCGTCTTCCAGGAACTCTCGAAGTGGCGCCAGGAAGAACTCCAGCGTCGATTCAAACACGGATTCACGAGACATTGTCAGCCTTTTCAACGTGAGCAACGGCCACGGACTTCAAGGTTCCGACGAGTGACCTTGACTGTCGCAAAAGTGTACCGCGATGCAACCACTCATTCAGCATGAAGGCTTAATGATTAAGCCTTGCAGAAAGTGCAACGAATTCTGGCATAATCTTCAACGAGACAGGTATGGCGACACCTGAATCGTTCGATTTCCCAACATCATTGCCGTTCAGCAGAGTCGGCACAGAAGCTGCTTAACCGTCCTGCGAAACGCACCCGAGGTGGGACTGCCGGCTGGGAGGCCGGTATCCATCACAAAACAATCTGCTGCCTCATGCGAACCTGTTGATTTCTGACAGGAATCAGTGCCGGGCAAAGATGTGAGGTAGAGCGCAGTAAGAACGGAAATCCGCCAGCGAGACATCGCTCTCGACGGCAACGCGAGGAATGTCGTACCGATCGACTTCGACACCGGAAGAATGCCCACCGTAATAGCTGAACGCCCAGTCGAAGCCATGATGGCGTAGCGCTGCTCGGGTCTCATCGTTGAACGACTCCCGTTTGCCGACCGGGTAGCTCAATGAAGTAACTGGGCGATCCAGCCGCCGTTCGAGTTGCAGCCTCGACTCGCAAAGCTCGATCCCCTGCTCTTCCGCCGTCAGGTTAGCAAGTATCGGATGCGTGACCGTGTGAGCCCCGAAGTCCATCCCGGCGTCACTCATTTCGCGGATCATTGCCCACGTCATCCACTGTCCCGTCGCTGTATCAGCAGGGGCGCGTCCCGAACCGGTTGCTTCCGCAACGCGATTCAAAAACTGCTCGGTTCGACTTCCGTCAAGCCGATAATACACTCGCAACAATTGATTGATGACGGATCGTCGGTTCGAACCATCAAGTTTCAATTGCCCGTCGAGCCAGTTTTCGGGAAGTCCGATCATGTCACGAGTGCTCGACCGAACCATCCAGGCGATCTCATCCCACCACGCCAGTCGAGGCTCATCGATAAATCCAGTCGCGACAAAGAAGACGCCATGAACATCGTTCGCCTTCAACACCGGGAAAGCGAGTTCGTAGTTGTCGCGATAGCCATCGTCAAAGGTGATCATTGCGAACCGTGACGCCTGCCACGAAAGGCGGCGTGCCGCCTGCACGTCACGTATGGCGTCAGGTAGTTCGGACAGGCCGATGACATCGAAGCCTTCCTTCAGCATCTTTACCTGACGATCAAAATCGTCCTGAGTGGCGCTCCAGAGCGCTTCATCAAGAAGTGGATCAGTCGGCGTCCCGATCCGGTGATAGTTAAGTACGAGCAACCCGTTCCAGACCGGCAACGACTCAAGCGCCTTGATGCCACCGGAAACGGACAGAGTCCGGCGCAGCAGCTCGCGTTTGTTAATTCTGCCAGCCATGAGTGACTTCCGATCGAAATCCAGGCAACGTTCAAAGAAGGTTGGTCGAAATTGACCGTACATCTGCAATTCCCGTCTCCAGCATTCGTCCGCTGGAGTCTTCTCACGGAGCGTCGAGGCACGTTCGCAGCGCTGCCTGAAACTTAGGTCACCCCACGGCACTGTCAAACCGCTAGAGCGGCACTTCGGACGCTCGATCCAACCGTTGGGCTACTGACCAGCGAATGAATTCCGCTAAACTCGGTGCATCCGCTCCTCTCGCTGCAACCGGACCGTGAGTGACTCCAACCTTGGGAATCTTTGCCATGACAGAACTGTCGAACGTAACGCGTCGAGATTTCGGAAAAGCCGGAATACAGTCGCTGCTGACGCTCACGCTGTTTGAAACCATCTTCGCCCGCGATGCCTGGTCAGCAGACGTCAGCTCGATCACGACGAAATGGCTTGCCGGTCTGAACGAACTGGCTGGCGACGTCAAAGAACAGCGCATCAGTCAGGTTGCGTGGCAAAAAAAAGTCGAAGAGCTCTACGGGAAGATTGAAGTCGACGAGCTGATGAAATTTGTGGACTTTAAGAATCTGACAAAGGATCTGAAGTTCGTCGACCACGGCGCTCGCAGCCTGCGATCAAAGTTTCCTGAAGTCGACGGGCTGCCGAAAAAACTGGTATTCGGCACTCAGATTTTCGCCATCAAAAAAGGACAGTCGGTCATCCCGCACGGCCACAACAACATGGCGACGGCTTTCCTGGTTCTGAAAGGCGACTTGCACGGCCGGCATTACGACCGGATCGAAGATGAGGCCGAGCACCTGATCATTCGCCCGACCATTGATGCTCAGTTCAAGCCGGGTGGAACGTCGACGGTTTCGGACTACAAAGACAACATCCACTGGTTCAAAGCGACCAGCGAGTCCGCGTTTATTTTCAACATTCACGTGCTGGGATGCCGTCCTGGCAGTGCGTTGCCGACCGGTCGCGTCTACGTCGACCCGAACGGCGAAACGCTCGCCGACGGACTCGTCCGCGCTCGACGATTGAACTATGGCGAAGCTCACAAGCTGTTTGGATAAGGCTGCCGCGCCGTGACCATGGACGAACGACTCGCCAGCCGCGACATCGTGTTGATCGGAGCCGGCCATACCAACATGCACATCGTGCGCATGTGGAAGATGTTCCCGATCAGAGATACTCGCCTGACTTTGATCAGCCCGTTCAGCCGAGCCACGTACAGCGGCATGCTGCCCGGTACGCTGGCAGGACTCTATGAACCGGACGAGATGGCCATCGATCTGTACCGATTCGCTGCTCCCATCGGCGTCCGAGTAATCATCGAAGAAGTCATTGGCCTCGACCCTGACCGCCGACGAGTCCTCTTCGCAAATCGACCACCGATTCGCTTTGATGTGGCTTCGGTCGGAATCGGTTCGGTGCCAGCTGGAGCCGATCAGTGGGCAAATTCTGCCGCGTTCCTGCCCATCAAACCAATGGCCACGTTTCGCGATCGACTCGTGACACGTCTCGACGATGTGCGAAAGTCAGAACCGAACAAAGGAAGCAAGGCACTAATTCAGGTCGTCGTTGTTGGAGGCGGAGCCGCTGGCGTTGAAGTAACTCTTTGCCTCGAAGCACGACTGCGAACTCAAGGTATGGCCACACAAGTGACCCTGGTCGACTCCGGAGACACGGTCCTGCGAGGTTATCTGCCGGGCACCATTCAAAAGGCGACTGATCATTTCAGGAGACGTCAGATTACCATCAGATCGAACGTCCGTGTCGAAGAGGTGACTGACAGTTCTCTCAAACTTTCCGATGGCACAATGATCGATGCCGACATCATCGTCTGGGCCACCGGCGCGACGCCGCCAGCACTCATTGAAAACATCCCCCTTTCCAAGGGGGACGATGGGTTCCTGGCCGTTCGAAACACGCTCCAGACAATCGACGACAAACCAGTCTTCGCGGTCGGAGATTCAGCCACCCTCGTCGACTCGCCAGTCAGAAAGTCCGGCGTCTATGCCGTTCGGGAAGGGCCGTTTCTATGGGAAAATCTGCAGCGTTTTCTGAACGGTCAGCCGCTCAAGCCCTACATTCCTCAATCAGGATTCCTGTCGCTTCTGGCGGACGGTGAAGGCGGATCGTTTCTCGACTACAAAAAATTCTCAGCCCACGGTCGCTGGACATGGCAACTGAAAGACCACATCGATCGCAAATTCATGCGGATGTACCAGGAGTACGAAAGCATGGACGCGATGCTGGCAAGGTCAGGACAAACTCACCTTAAGACGAATCCCCTCCCCCCGACCATGCGATGTCGAGGCTGTGGTGGCAAAGCAGGTGCTGGAGTTCTTCGCGCGGCACTGGATCGGATCGGCGAGGAACACCCAGACCGGCAACACAATGCAGTGAAGCATCCTGAAGATGCGGCGATGCTCGATCCGAAGTCTCCGCCCGAAATGATCACGATCGATTTCTTCCAGGCCTTCATGGACGACCCGTGGCTCGTTGGACGAGTCGCCGCGTTGAATTCGCTCAGCGACATCTGGGCGACGGGCGGAAAACCGACTCAGGCACTGGCGATGGTCCAACTTCAGGAGGGCGAGCCACGTCAACAGGCAGAGCTGCTTTATCAGGTTCTTTCGGGCAGCCTCTACGAATTCGATCGATGTGGTGTCGAACTGCTCGGCGGTCACACGACCGAAGCCTCTGAACTTACCGTCGGCTTTACCGTCATGGGGACGCTCTACGGAAAACCGGCACTTCTGAAGTCCAATGCCAAACCGGGTGACGCCCTGATCCTGACCAAAGCCCTTGGAACAGGCACGCTGCTGGCTGGGATTCCGCAAGCACGAACTCGTGGAGAATGGGTCGACAACCTGCTGGCTTCCATGCTGAAGTCAAACGAAGCGGCATCGATCGTTGCGCGGGACGTCGAGGTAAATGCCGTCACCGACGTTACCGGGTTCGGTCTGGCCGGTCACTTGCTCGAAATCCTCGACGCCAGCAATCTCGACGCCGAGGTACAGTCTGGCAATCTGCCTCTACTCCCCGGTGCCAGGGAATTACTGCGGGACGGCCTTGAAAGCACACTCGCTCCGGCAAATCGAGAAGTCGCGGTCAGAACAAAATGTTCCAACGATCGAATGACGGAGCTGCCCGAATTCGCGGCACTGTTCGACCCGCAAACCTCAGGCGGACTACTCCTGTCAGTTTCTCCAGACAAAGAGCGGCATCTGCACGAGCAACTGCACAAAGCTGGAGTTAATGCGTGGACGATTGGTCATCTTAATGAAACAGCGGCGTCACCCACCCTCCACTTGATCGAGTAGCTCGACCTCGTCCAACTGTCCCTTCACTCCTCGGCGAACTCCGAAAACAAAACAGGGCTGGCGGATATTTCCGTCAACCCTGTCTGAATTCTCTCTGAGTTCCAGCTTTGTCTTACTGGAGCTGTTCCAGCAGTGCGAGAGCATCGCGCACCTTATCGATTCCGCCAAGCTGATCGACCAGTTGCTTGGCATTGATCAGTTCAACCGCCGACATGTTGCCGCCAGACGATGCCGGTGCCGCTGCTCGAACTGCGGCTTTCGGGCGTCCCGGTCCACGTTTGGCAGACTTGCCACCGCCCTTTTTAACTCTCATGAACACAGCGTTGACCAGAGAATTGGAGACAGGAACTCCCTGAGCCTGCAAGGTGTCTCGAATCTCCGGTCGCGTGGCCGACGGATTCGCCGTGATGAAATCGCGAATGGCGTCGCTCATGTTGACGCCGCCAGCTGCCGGTCGACCTCGCCGAGTCGCCTTTCGCTTTGGAGCAGACTTCTTAGACGACGTTGCCTTGCCAGCTCCCGTTTTCGTTCCAGCCGGCTTTGAATACTTAACCTTGTTCACAAGACCTTCGGAAACGCTCAATCCGTCTTTTGCCAGTGCGTCTTTCACATCCTTTGAATTCGCTCCTGGATTTGCATTCAGGTAATTCTGAATTGCCTGGCTCTTGCTCCCATCGCGCTTCACACCTTTTTTTGCCATTACTTCAAACTCCGTAAGAATCGAAATCTCAGCCGCTCTGTTCACACAAAGTCAATTTGCAGAGATTAATTTTGGGAAGGCCCAAACAATCGCGGCATACTTAGCGAAGAGGCACGTCAATTACAAACGATTTGACATGGCCTGGAGGTATTTTCAGCGTTGAAAATACTTATCTGGCACTTGATCGACACAAAATGCGAACGTGCGGGGTAACACTCACGCTATTTGTTCAGCAAGTTGTTGCGTGCTTCGCGTACATTTCTGTCAGCATCATCTACGGACTCACCAAGCGCCGTTACGTGGCCCATTTTCCGGCCCGCGCGAGCTTCAGCTTTTCCATAAAGATGCAGTTTCACATCACAAGCCAGCAATGCTTCCCAATCCGGTTCGGTGTCGCTCCACAAATCACCGAGAAGGTTGGCCATCGCCGCATCAGAATGCTGGTCGGCATTGCCGAGTGGCAATCCACAGATTGCCCGAACCTGTTGTTCGAACTGGCACGTCCGGTGGGCGTCAATTGTCAGATGTCCCGAGTTGTGCGGTCGAGGTGCAATCTCGTTGATGAGAATCTGACCATCCTTTGTCACAAACAATTCCACACACAGAACGCCAACAACATCCAGGCATTCAAACACTTGACGGGCCACACCAACAGCACGCGCGTTTACATCATCAGGCAATCCAGATGGACACACTGTTACATCCAGAATGTGATTTGTGTGTGAATTTCGAAACGGCCCGTAATGGACAAACTGGCCAAGAGCGTTTCTTGCACCAACCACAGAAAGCTCACATTCGAAATCAACGAACTGCTCCAGGATGGCTTGCTCAGTCGCCAGTTCCATCCATATTTCGTCGACCTGCTTCACGTCGTGGACAACGGCCTGACCTTTACCGTCGTAACCATCGGTAGCGCTCTTAACGACGGACGGAGTCCCCAACTCGGAAACCGCGACTCGCAATTCTTCTGCTGAAGTGATTTCTCGAAACTCAGGAACACCCAGACCTGCCTCTCGAAGTGTCGACTTCTCACGGATACGGTTCTGTGCAACCGCCAGTACATATCCTGATGGGTGAACAGGACAATGCTGTTGAATACAGTCGGTCACCGCTGCGGGGACATTTTCGAACTCAAACGTAACAACATCGACACTTCGAGCAAACTCGGCAAGCTGATCGAGATCATCATAGGCAGCTGAGAATTCACGATCGGCAACCTGTCCGGCGGGTGTATCCACATCGGGCGAGTAAACATGGACACGATAACCAAGCCGCCGGGCAGCAATCGCAAACATCCGCCCAAGTTGACCGCTACCGAGCACACCCAGAGTGGCTCCTGGAAGAATTGGATTCGTCATAGGTATGAGTCAGCAAGAATTGTTTCGGTCTGATCCTGATTGAATTTTTCGAGCGCCGCACGCAAGTCATCATTGGAAGTCGCCAGAATCCTGACCGCCAGCAATCCTGCGTTCTTTGCTCCGGCCGTACCAATGGCCAGTGTGGCTACTGGGATCCCACCCGGCATCTGCACGATCGACAGCAAAGAATCCAGCCCCTGAAGGGCTTTACTTTGCACCGGCACACCTAAAACAGGTAGCACCGTCTGCGAAGCAACCATTCCCGGTAAATGAGCAGCCCCGCCAGCCCCTGCAATGATGACTTTCAGGCCGCGTTCAACAGCCGACTCTGCATATTCGGCCATCCATTGCGGCGTCCGATGTGCAGACACTACGCGGCACTCATGTGGAACCCCAAACTGTTCCAATATGTCAGCCGCATTCTTCATGGTTTCCCAATCCGAACGGCTCCCCATGATGACTCCCACGCGGGGAGCTTCAGTCGTTGATTCGGTCATTTCTCAACCCACGCCAAAGTGCTGGAACCATGACCGCAGACTGTAAGGAGTACCATTCACCGTTCAAGTGAGCGTCGGTCGGATCGGAAAGTGAGTTTCGCTGGCAAGCCCCTGCAACCCGGGCTCTGCCTGACGAAGTTTCCGGGGGCAATACCTGCAGAGAGCGGTTCGAATTCTTTCAGCCGGAGCCTGACCTACTGGTCTGATTCTGCCTCGGAATCTTCTTCGACAATTGCGTCACCGGCGGTGGCGGGTTGTTCTGCCAGACGTCCTTCGTCCCGCGAAGCGTCCGACAATGGAGGCATGACCCAGATTTCTCCGAAATCCTCCGTCTGCTCAGCACGAAAGCTGTGATGCCGCAGCAACTCCAGAATAGCCAGAAAAATGCCGACGATTTGACTCTTACGATTGGCATCGTCAAACAGCGATGTGAAGGCGACGCGTTCTTTCTCGCGGACAAGCGTTCCCACCTGTTCGACATAAACGTGAATCGGCGTGTCGTCGTCGCGAATCTTCGCTTCCTGCTCAAGAATTTTTTTCTCGAGCACGCGAGCCAAAGCGCTGACAAGATCCCACAGCTCGACTTCTTTGATCAGGTCGGCCGCTGGTTCGTTCCCGACTCGTGGCCGGTCACTCGAAAGACGCGGGTAGCGTTCCTGCCACTCGGCCGCGTGCTCTTCCAGGGCAGCCGCTGCCTGTTTGTATTTTCGATACTCCAGGAGCCGTTTGATCAGATCGCTGCTCGGGTCGTCGTCAACGATCTCACCGTCAGGTACTTCGTCTTCCTCCGGAACCGGAAGCGCCATTCGACTCTTGATCTCGACCAGAGTGCTCGCCATCACGACGAAATCGCCGATCATCTCCAGGTCCAGAAATTCGAGCAGGTCGATGAACTTTTCGAACTCATGAACGATGCGGGCCAGAGGGAGGTTGAGCGGATCGAGTTCGTCCCTTCGGACCAGATACAGAAGCAGGTCCAAAGGCCCTTTGAAAATATCAAGTTCAACCCGGTACGTTGGCATGAATGGCTACGGAAGGTGTTAGAGGCCAGAAACAGCATGTCGAGCGGATAGTAATCGCAAACCAGCTCCCAACGTGAGATGCATCTTCGAACGATCAGCCCGTCCGACATTCCCTGGCTACGCCGCAGCCTCCGCAGGCATCGTCCGCTCCAGAGCGTTTGTCGCGGCTGTCCGAACACTCTCGTCGACGTCGCGCGTCGCTTCTTCCAGAGCCGATACGGATTCCAGACTCGGCACACCGATTAAACCAAGCGCTTCGACCGCCGACCGACGGACCTCCGCCTCTGAGTCACTGACCAGTCGAGCGAGTTGTGGAATTGCTTGCCGCGACGCCAGCCCGAATCTCGACAACGAAACTGTCGCACGAGACCGCGTCAAAGAATCCGGATCAGCCAGCGAATGAGCCAGCGTCTGCACGATTGCATGTCGCGACTGGCTCGTTTTTCCCAACGCCGACACAACTTCACGGCGAACTTCCGCCGCAGGATCCGCAACCGCCGCCACAAGGCTGCCGATCGACAGGTCGACGGCTTTCGGGATTGCAGAAATGGCACTGACAACTCGCCCTCTCACCTCCGGCGAATTATCCGACAACGCCGCAGTCAGTGCAGAAAGAACTTCTGCCTGCCCGGAACCGAATCCCCCGAGAGACCGAGCCGCCTGGGATCTCACTGCCGCATCGTTGTCGCGCAGTGCGTCAACGAGTGTTTTCAGCACGCTACCGTCGGCACGTCCGATCGCTCCCAAAGCGCGGCACGCCGCCGCTCGCACTTTCCGATGATCATTAACTGCCGCCTTCATCAGCGCAACCGTTGCTGAGGCCGCCTCAGGACCGATCGCGCCAAGAGCGTTGACGGCTGCCAACCGGCACACCGTCACAGGATCGTTCAACAAGGCGGTCAGATCATTCACTGATTCACGGGCTGCTGCTCCCAATCCGCCCAGCGTCTGAGCAGCCGCGAGCCGAACATCGGCGACCGAGTCGTCCAGACTTCGAACCAGGAGTGGCACGGCCGTCCTGTCGAAGAATCGAGGCTTGACGGAAGAACTGACTGTTAACGCTTCGTTTGTTGCCGTCTTTTTTCGAGCCTCAATTCTCGATGTGACCGCCGTTGAGCGTGTCGCAAATTCGCGAGAATTCAACGAGCGGGCACGAATGACACTTTTCATTTCGGCGACGCTGTCATCATCGTCAAACACGACCAGACATGGCAGTTCGCCAGCACTGACGGCGGTCTGAAGAGCGGTTCGCAAGCCGACCGGAGTTCGGCTCCACTGATCGACAATGGGCATGATCCGTTTCGACTTGACCAGACACTTCAGCAGGTCATCGTCGAGACTCACGGCCAGTCCGGGAATTCGACAAAGTTCATTCCTCACAACCTGCAACCAGTGAGGCAGATCGCCCGTCGCTCTGCCCTTCGTCTGAAACCGCTCAACACAATTCCGATCGAGCACCACGGGAATTGTCCGGTGTGACATCAACCGCCCTGCCGGCTCTGCGTGCATCGACTGACCAAGGACAATACTCAATACACGATCGTTCCATTTTCGCCCTTCGCCATGAACTGCCAGGACAAACGGCGACTCGGGAAGAATTGCGCGAACCGTTGGCGCGTCGGCAATCGCAATAGCCTGCCCCTCGATTCTCACCAGGATGTCCCGGTCGCCGGGTTCGATCTCTCGGCTGTCGATTGCAAGCCAGTCCGTAATTGCCTGCGAATGCTGATGCAGCCACTCGTCAGTAACCCACGAGTGCTGAGCAAACGCCCTGACCAATGTCAGATGAGCCAGCGTCAGCGGCGTACCATTCGAAAAAGGCACTCGACCGAAAGTGATTTTTCGCAGCGAGCAATCAACATCAAACAGAAACCGACGCGCCCCACAAAGAGCGACCGCCCAGACACCGATCCAACCAACCAGCCAGAGTTCAATCAGGCCGAGCGGCCAGAGAACCCACGTCGGAACGTTCAATCCAAATCCCGGAAACGATGCAGAATTGTCGACAGCCAACGACCGTTCACCATCACTCACAGACCCCGGCTGATCAACAACTGCAGCGTTGTTCAACAAGGCCGGCTGGCTTCCAGCCTCCTGCACGGCGACATCCTGTACTGCGGCGTCGATCGGGACCGATCCAGTCAACGTCGACAGAAAAAGCCCCCACACAACGGTGAACAAAGTAAGGTTTCGAATTTGATGCATGTCAACGCCGCCCGATTCCGTCCAATGAATTTCTGTATGTCCGAACAGAGATGCAGCGAGCAGCCTGCCGAACCATCACATTACGCGATGCGGTAACACGCCAAACCGCATCCCGCAATTCGCCAACTAATCATTCGCGTTATCCGATAGATCACTGCCGGTCTCATTCGCTGCGGGCGTCGACAACTGCCTCAACTGAGCCTGCAGCATGCTGAGCTTCGAGCGGTAACTTTCCAGTGCCTGTCGACGACCATCCTGCTGTTCGCTGTCGCTCGCTGCGGTCGTCGCGTCTTCTGTTCGGGTCGCTACGATGCCAGCCCATTCCGCAGGACAGTCAGATTGTTCATCACTCTCTTCGTAAACGATTTCCGCCGCCATCGCGTCGGACACTGCCTGAACAAGAACGCCGCGACTCGCGATGCGCGGTGGGCGAGCCAAACCTGCGACACCACCTGTTTCTGACGGACCGTCAAAACGACGAACCAGGTCACTCGACGTAGTCTCAGCCAACGTTGCTTCCTTACCCGGCTCCCAAGCCTCAACCGGAGTTTCTTCCAGATTCTCCGATTCAACAACCGGGAGTTCAGCAACATCCTGTGTCTCAGACATGTCACCGTCCGAGGCCTGCACTGGGCTGCCCTGAGTTCCACTTGCCGGATCGGTCACGGAACCTGATTGATTAAATTTCTCGTCGCAGGATTCAAAGCCCCCACCCACGGCATCCGACCCCGTCAGCAAACAGGTTGCCGCCGCTCGGAGTTGTGCATCCATCTGACTGAGGCTGTTGCGAATAACGCTTCGTTCTTTCTCTGTCTGAGCCCGTGTCCGTGATGATTCATCAGCAAACTCTCGTTTTTCCCGCTCGAACTGTTGCCTTTGAACATTCAGTTCGGCGCGAGCCCGCTGAAGTTCGGCTTCGTGCGTTGCACACGTCTGAGCAAACCGTTCTTTGTCCTGAGCAATCTGACGAGCACTCAGCTCTCTTGCCGTGCGAATTTCATGCTCGGCCTGCTGCATGCGTGCGGCCAGTTCGTTCTGCTGCTGCTGGAGATTCGCGGCAAGGACTCGCTGTCGATTCGCCGCTTCCTGCTCGGCCTGCTGGATCGACGCCTGATGGCTACGCCAGGATTCGCGCAGGCTTTCGTCATGCTCAGCACGTTGCCGCTCCAGATCGCCAGCCAGTTTTTGCCGTTCAGCTTCAACCAGACTTCGCTCAGCGTGCAGCCGGTCGGTTTCCATTTCCAGTTCGCTGCGTTCGGCCTGAAGAATTGCCGCTTCCTGACCGCGTTCACGGTGCCAGGCGGAGCGTTCCGATTCGAAGTCCTTTCTCAGTTTATCCAACGTCGCGGTCTGCTCCTGCTTCAGCCGCTCCATGTCTGTCATCTTCGCGTTGAGCAGTTCCTGAGCACTCCCCTGCTCTTCACGAAGCGCAATTCGCATGCGTTCCTGATGACTCCCCCATTCAGATTTTTCCCGAGCAAGATCGGCACGCACTCGTTTTGCTTCATTGTCCACAGCCTGCTTCAGATCGAGCAACTCGTCCTGCTCGCGAGTGAATTTTTCATTCCACTCACGTCGCTCACGGTCCAGCCGAGCAATTGTCGACTCGCGTTCTTTTTCGAATTCTTCCCGCAGCAACGCCAGTTCGGCCAGTTGAGCTTCGCGTTGCAGCCTCGCTTCATCCCGCTGTTCGAGCCGCTCACGAGCCAGTTCCTCACGCCGCCGGGATTGCTCGGCCTGCCACGCTGCCCGCTGCGCAGTCAATTCAGCCATTCGCTCATCACATTCATCGATCACTGACCTGGCACGATCGGTTCTGGAATCGTCGTGACGATTCAACAGGCTTCGCAGGTTGTCCAGCTCGATTGCGTGTTCCCGTCGCGCTTCGGCAAGCTCTGCTTCGTACTGAGACGCCCGACCGGCATGAACTCGCACTTCAGCTGCCAGCCGCTCCAGTTCCTTCTGAATCGATTCAGCTTCGCGCGAGTTCCGACTACGTACTTCAGTCTCGGTCCTGGCCGCCTGTTCGCGAGCCCTGGCATCAAGCTCTCTTTCGCGACGATCCAGCTCCTGTTCACGAACTTCGATTTCGGCATCAACCAGAGCCAGTTGCCGAGCCTGTTCCTCGATCGATCTTACCTGCATGGCATGTCGCTCCGCCCAACGTCTCTGTTCCTGAGCCAACTCGTCCATCAGTTCCTGACGAATCGCCTCAGCACCAGTGTTCGTATCGAGTGTTTCGTCTTCGGAAGATGCTGATTCTTCCGAACCAGTAAAGAGGCGAAGTCCGTCCAAAGCAGATTCCCCTGACGTCGGCGAGTCATTCATGCGAGCCCATTCACCGTCGAGCCCTGCGTAGACATCCCGCCCCAACTGTGGACGACTTGAGTTCGAGGCCGAAGAATTGCCAGCTCCGACACCTCGATCGCTCGATTCACCACGGCGAGAATCATCCGCCGGTTTTCGTCGAGACTCGCTGGCTTCGGCCTGAAGCTCCTGCTGGATCCGGGCGGCAAGCGCACTGGCCTCCTTCAGAAACTGAGCCTCGATCGACAGCGATTCCTCACCGGCGTCATCTTTTGAAAACGCTTTAACCAACCGACCCATTTTGCGTCTCTTCCATAAACCCGCATCAGGAGACGAAATGCGCACACCACGGCGCCATCTTCATAGCGGTATCGGAAGTCGAGGGGGTTCCGGTTGAGCAGAAGTTACCGGTCAGAGCAAAAAGGCAGTCTGGGAAGACTTTTCCGCCGACCGCGAGGTCCAAGGCAGCATGACCGAGCATAGCCGAGCGACGATAGTAAAGCCCCGAAAACAGCCGTCGCGTTCCACGGGATGACTACCGACCTGAAAACGGTAGAACGGCCCGGTCGCAGGTTCGAGGTCGCCGGCACGAATGGCGGACGGATGATCAACGACCGTCTGGATGATACTTCCGAAAGGTGGCGACCATCTCGCCACGGATGCGGTTCTGGAGTTCCGGCGGCAGCAGGTTGAAGTGGTCTCGGCCAGGGATGATTTCAACACGGGCATCGCTGCCGAGTCTGGCCAGTGACTCCTTCAACAGAATTGTCGCCCCCTCCAGATAAAACGTGTCCTGATCTCCCATGAAGATGTGTAGTTTGCCTTGCAGCTTTGGCTCAAGGACTTTCCAGTTACTTTCCAGAATCAGGCGGATGTCGTACTTCTCCCAGGTCTTCGCCACGTCGGTGGCTACCTTGCCGGTGTCGCGATCCCAGACAAGTTTCGGCGTCCCGTCGTCGCCACGCGGACTGAAGACCGCCTCGAAACTGTGAAGCTGTCCGCCGGTGCCAAGCGCCCATTCCATGTCGGCAAAGCCTTTGTACCACAACCGAACCTGCCCGCCGATTCGTGCCAGCGGTCGTGGCTTTCCGTCCGCAGTCGAGTACATGTTCTCGTTCGCGGCGTAGAGGTTGATCTTTTGAAAATCGCGAAAATCAACCGGGTCGGGAGCCGTACTCCACACCCCGCCAAAATGATCCGGATAAGTCACCTGGAGCCAGAGACTGCTCCAGCCACCAGAGGAATGTCCCGTCACAAATCGCGCCGTCGGTTTCGCAATGCTTCGATAAGCCTTGTCGAAAGCCGGCAGGAATTCTTCGATCAGACTTTGACCTCTCGGGCCGTTGTTGGCCGAGTCCGCAAAAACGTGGTGCCCAAGCGGGCAGCTCGGATCAAGCATCACTCGAATAAACTCAACGCCATCCTGGACGGATTCGACCGGAGGTTGTCCGCTCGCTCGATAAGTGTGATCGCCGCCAAAGCCAGGAATTTCAAAGATTGTCGGGTATCGTCGTTCCGGGCTGCCTGCGTAGCTAACAGGAACAGTCACCGCAGCTCGAATGAAAACATCGTGCCCGTAGAAATCGCTCAACAGCTTTGATTTAACACTTAGCAACTTTGACCACTGAGTCTCCTGAAACTCCTGCTTCGGAACACGAGCGTTAATGATCAGCTCCGGTTGCTTTCCTTCGGCCGCGACGGTTGCCGTCGTGCTGAAACCATTGCCTTCTCCCTTTCCGATCTCGCGCTGCCACGCGTTGAATCGAGCGACAGCCTGCACGCGATACCCGGAAAGATCGAGCCTCGAAAATGCCTCAGGATACGATCTCAACGTGTCTGCCACGCCAGGCGATGAAGCCGCTCCGCTGGCAATTGTTAACGGCGTGTCGGGTGCCCAGTTTTTGACTTCAGCCGAAACAAACAGCTCAGGACTGAACCAGCTCGGACCCAGACGCGGCTCGCGATCACGCTTCGTAAAGATCAGGTAAACTCTTCCTGAGTACGGAGTTTCACGAACGCTCTTCGAGAAACGGATCGGAAACTCCCATCGATCCGCAGCCAATGCTTCGCCGAGACAAACTCCTGCCCAGACAATGATGACGGAGTAGAAAACGAAGACCGTTCGAACAGGCTGCGGCATGGCATGGCCTCTTTATATATGTCTTACGACCAGTCCGGTCGTTGCGTGTTAAGAACTCTCAATTCATCGGTCAGAAAAGTGATCTGTAGACGGTGTATCGTAACCGGCGAGTCAGCTCAACCGGCAAGCCCCCGTCAACGGTGGAGACTGACGATCAAAACCTGATTTGGTCGATTGACGTCGGGAAAGCTATCATCTGCGACATTTGATGCGTTTACTGATCATCGATTCGCCGTCAGAATTTTTCACGCAGGATTGTCCTGGGAATAATTGTCGTGCGGCAGGTTTGAAACCAGCCTCGGCAGAATGCGATTCTGCCTACGTCAAAACAGTCATTGTCAGACACCTGAAACACCTGATCTTCGCCAATCCGGGAGAAGCTGCTGACATGGATTCCGAAGCTGCGGCCATCCTGACTCTGGTCGCCTACGCAACGATCGCCGTCGTCTTAATCGTTCGCAGCGTCCGTCGATGCAGTGACGGCTGGGGAGTCTGGCTGCTGTACGTTGTCCAAAGACTCTACAGCGGGCTGATCTTTCGCTGGCGCTGCAATAATGGCCCCTGCACTTTACCTGCCGAAGGCAGCGGCCTGATTGTCGCCAATCATCGCAGCCCGATCGACCCCATGATGGTCTGGACGAATCACCATTTGCGAGGCGATCCGACCGGGGCCTCACGACAGGTTCGAGTCGCTGGATTTCTGACGGCAAGCGAGTACTGCGACGTACCAGGGCTTCGCTGGCTGGTTCGAACAATGCGATCGATTCCGGTCGACCGAAACGGACAGGACATGGCTCCAACCCGTGAAGCGTTGCGGCGGCTCAAGAATGGCGAACTCGTCGGGCTGTTCCCCGAAGGCGGCATTAACTGGGGAACCCGGCTGCGGTCTGCGAATCCAGGCGTCGCGTTTCTGGCGTTGAAGAGTCGCGTCAAGGTTTACCCCGTGTTCATCCACGGTGCCCTTCAGCCAGCAAGAAGCATGGTCGACCCGTTTATTCGCAGAAACCGCGTCCGAGTGACCTACGGAGAACCAATTGATCTCTCAGAGTATCACGACCAGAAAACAACACCGGAACTGCTCCATGAAGTCACCAACCTGATCATGTCACGTCTGGCAGAAACGGGCGGAGTCGACTACACCCCGGTTGGCATGGAAGACGAAGAAGGAGCTGATCGACGAGTTGTGCCGGACGCGGCTCCGGAACAACTCTCCGCTTAGTTCGACGTTCAATCAGCTGCAGGGTGTGTCTTCACGCACCACTTTCCCCTTGAGTCTGTGGTGCGTCGAGACGCACTCTTCAAGAAAACAACCATGCTTCTTCGGCGAGCCAACGAGTTTTTGACACGCACTTTCCGATCGCCTCGCAATCCGCCACGGCGCTGGAAGCAGCTCGCTCAACGAATTCATGCTGACGCGTTGAAACTCGAATCGCAATCCGACTCAGACAGGCGACAGGCTGCGGCAGCGCTTCGTTACCGCGCTCGATCCGGTGAACCGCTCGGTCGTCTACTTCCGGAAGCGTTCGCTGCCGTGGTCGATGCTTCGCGCCGGCATCTCGGACTGACGCATTACCCGGTTCAGATTCTCGGCGGCATCGCGCTGCATCACGGGTGCGTTGCTGAGATGCAGACCGGCGAGGGCAAGACTCTTGTCGCCACTCTGCCAGTCTTTCTGAATGCGCTGCGAGGGCTGCCGGTTCACGTCGCCACAGCCAACGACTACCTCGCTCACCGCGACGCCAACTGGATGCGTCCGGTCTATGAGTCACTCGGGCTGACCGTTTCTGCCATCACTGGTGACATGGCCCCTGCGGAACGTCGAGCGGCCTATGACTGCGATATTTCTTACGGAACGGCGAAGGAATTCGGCTTCGACTTTCTGCGCGATCGACTCGCTCTTCGGAACAGCAGGCAGTCTGAATCGCCGTTGTTTGCAGATTCGCTGACAACTCCGATCCTGATGTCACTCTCCAATCAAAGCGCGAACGGCCATCAGACTTCCACAGCGCAGCGTCCGACCGTCCAGCGTCACCCGCTCCATTTTGCATTGATTGACGAGGCCGACAGTCTTCTGATCGACGAAGCCAGAACCCCACTGATCATCAGCAGCGAGGCTGGCGACCAGCGAACAAAGGAAGCACTCTTCCGCTGGTGCGCGTCGGCGGCGGAGAAGTTTCACATCGGCGAACACGTTTTGCGCGATGAGGATTCCGGACAGCTCGATCTGACTCCGACCGGTTATCGACTTGTGCGATCGTTGCCGCGTCCGCCGCTGCTGAACGAACTTCCAATGTCTGATATCACGGACGGAGTCGTTCGCGCGACCTACGTTGCCGATGCTCTGAAACGGGACGAGCACTACGTCGTTAAAGACGGCAGGGTTTATATCGTCGACGAATACTCGGGGCGAATCGCGGAAGGACGCAAGTGGCGAAACGGTGTCCATCAGGCAGTCGAAGCGCGCGAGTTAGTCGAGATTTCGCCACTCACCAGCCACAGCGCACGGATCACCGTGCAGGAACTGTTCGGCCAGTACGATCGAATTTCCGGCATGACGGGAACCGCCGCGACGGCTGCTCACGAATTCCTCAGCGTTTACGGACTGCCGGTTTTTCGTATCCCGACGCGACGACCTTCCCGACGAACTGCGTGGCCCGTCAACATCCTGCCGACGTCTGATGCCAGGTGGGAGTCCGTCGCCAGAGAGGTCCAGCAGCAGCACCAGGCAGGTCGCCCGGTTCTGGTCGGAACCCGGACGATCGAGCAATCCGAACGTCTGGCCTCGCTGCTGACCGACTACGGAATCGAGCATCAACTCTTGAACGCTCGCAACCACGCACGCGAAGCCGAAATTGTCAGCGAGGCCGGGCAACCTGGCCGAGTCACCGTCGCGACGAACATGGCCGGGCGGGGAACTGACATTGCGTTACGAGGTGATTCGGAAAGTCGCGGCGGCCTGCATGTGGTCTGCGGAGAGTTCCACGCGGCGGGAAGAATTGATCGACAACTCATTGGCCGATGCGCTCGACAGGGAGACCCCGGCTCGTACCGACAGTTTCTCTCGCTGGAAGACGACATCCTTCAGGAAGGGCTCGACAAACTGGACCTCAGCCGACTCCAACGTCGAGGCACCAATGAGAACAACGAACTGACCAGCACGCTGCCGCACTTCCTGAAGGCTCAGCGAGTCGTCGAACTCCGCCACGAACAGGACCGTGAACTTCTCCTGGCTTATGCGCGCCACCGATCCAGCCAGCTCGTCCAGCTTGGACAAAACCCGTGGCTCGACGCCGCGCAGGACTAACGTCACCTGCCTGTACAGCGACCGTTGAAAAGTGCAGCACTGCCGTACTTCGCCGACGCTACTTCTAAAGCGTCAGAGGGCCGGGCATCACCGTCCGGTTGCTGACTGAACTCTGCGAATGAAGGGAGCACCACTCACCCTGCAATCGCAGAATCGATTCATGTCTCGCGAAACTCACGACAGCCACAGTCCATAGAATCGTTACTCCCAGACCGGATCATGACTGCAGTTCTAAGGATTGCCCCGCGAACTCTGTTCGCAACGTCGGGCTCGGACTTTCAATCCTGCCAACGTGCGCTGTCACGCCACAGCTATCCATGAGTACTAATGCTCGCCGTATCGATCCAGATAGACCGCCTGTAACGATTATTCGGTGTCACCATCCCTACAGACGCACTTCGTGGTTCCGGTTGTGCGGCGAGTATGAGTTGAATGAATCACTCGAGTCGTCCCGAAACATCCGCTTTCGACGGCGCGTTCCTGTTGTGTCAGCTCGCCCGTCAGTGACTGCCGATCGGACTATCGGGGAATCATCAGATTATCCGCGTGATCGTTCGACGCGGGTTCCTCACTAACTGCCGCTTATGGACTTGCAGGCTTACGGGAGCTCACGATGCCCAGAAACTGGTTGGATCGATTGCGTCAAAAAATTGCCAACGCACCTCGCCGAAGCAAACGCAACTGGAAGAGCACCGATCTTCAGACGCTCGAAGAACGAACCTACCTGTCCGTGAGTAGCCTGTTTACGGGTGGCGAAATCCAGATCATCGCCGACGCGGACGATGACATCGCCCTGGGTGTTAATCCCAGCATTCCCGGCCAGGTACAGCTGACAGTCAACGGCGTTACTGATACGTCGCTGGGCTCGATTCAGGCAAGTACCGTCCGAGCCATTACCATTATTGGTAGCGATAACGACAACGTGATCGACATCAGCGGAGTCACTGCTGCGGAGTTCTCGTTCGTCGACCCGGACACGCTGATCGGAATACAAATCTTCGTCGACGGCGATGACGGAAATGACACACTGATCGGAACTCCGGATCTGAATGAAACGCTTGCCGGTGGTAACGGTGCGGACTCGATCAACCAGAATCTGGCGACAACTCCAACCGGAAACCTGACCATCGACGGCGGAGACGGCAATGACACCGTGTCTGGCGGTACAGGAAACGACGTTATCGATGCCGGTAACGGTGACGATGTCGTCTCAGGCGGCGATGGCAACGATACAATCACAGGCGACGACGGAAACGACCTTCTGAACGGCGATGGCGGCGACGACTCAATCTTCGGTGACGACGGTGCCGACACGATTAACGGCGGCGACGGCTCCGATATGGTCAACGGCGGATCGGGAGTCGACTCAGTTTCGGGTGATGCAGGAAACGACACCGTCTACGGTGGTGCTGGTAATGACCTGCTGTTTGGCGATGGTGGAGCCAGTCCCGGCGACGATGTCATCTTCGGAAACAGTGGCAACGATCGGATTACGGGCGGTGGCGGGAACGACCTTCTGGATGGTGGCGCCGGTGACGACTTTATCGTGACATCGCAGTCACAGTTCTCGATTCTGGAGACCAATGTCAATGTCGCTGAAGGGGCATCCGGCGGTGGTACCGTCGCCAACTTCACGATCACACTCTCGACACCTCTCCCCACAACAACCAGCGTCGACGTCAGAACGGTCGATGGGACGGCAATTGCGGGCCAGGATTACGTTGCCGTTAACCAGACTCTGACGTTTACTCCTGGCATTACCACCCTGCAGGTTTCAGTTCCGCTGATCGGTGACAACGTTGGTGAAGCAACGGAAATGTTCTCGCTCGTCATCAGTAACCCGGTTGGTGCACAACTTGGCAACGCGATGGCTACCGCAACGATTCTGGACGACGATGGCGGTCAGCCACCGGTACTGCCATCGCTGTCGATCAACGACGTCAGCGTCATGGAAGGCGACACCGGGATCTCGAATCTTACATTCACGGTAACCCTGTCGGCGGCAAGTGCTGTTCCCGTGACAGTAACTGCGACGACGTCTGATGGATCCGCAACAGCAGGATCAGACTACGTCGCAAGTTCCCCGCTGATCACATTCGCTGCCGGAGTGACATCGGCCACTTTTAACGTGATGGTGAACGGTGACACGACAAATGAAGCCGACGAAACATTGAACATCACACTCAGCGGTGCCGTTAACGCCACCATTCTGGACGGTACCGCGATCGGTACGATTCTGAACGATGACGGTACCACGCTGCCCTCACTGTCCGTCGCTGACGTATCCGTCGCTGAAGGGAACGCAGGGACCTCTACGGCATCGTTCACCGTCACGCTGTCGGCTGCCGCGTCGGGACCAGTCACTGTGATGGTCGCCACCGCCGACGTAACAGCGGTGGCTGGCCAGGACTACGTGGCGAGTACTCAGACACTGACGTTTCCTGCCGGGACAACCACACAGTCGTTCGACGTCACCATCAACGGTGACACCACTCAGGAGCCAGACGAAACTTTCAGCGTGACGCTGAGCAATCCAACAGGCGCTGCACTGGGGGCCATGTCAACCGCCACCGGAACAATCACTGACGATGACTCTCCGGTATCAAATTTTGATATCGTCGTTGTCTTTGGGGGAGGGCTCACGGCGACACAAATGGCCGCATTCACCGCTGCCGAAGCACGCCTTGAGGCGATCATCACCGGCGACGTACCAGATGTAAACGTGCCAGGTCGCGGGCTTGTAGACGACATTATTATCGACGCCTCCGGAGTTGCGATCGATGGAGCGGGTGGCGTACTCGGGCAGGCTGGCCCCAACATGCTTCGGCCAGGAACAAACCTCCCGATCACCGGAACAATGGAGTTTGACACAGCAGATCTCGCGTCACTCGAAGCATCCGGTGAACTGACACTGGTCATCCTTCATGAAATGCTCCACGTCATCGGCATCGGTACCATCTGGCAATTGACCGGTAACCTGACCGGTGCCGGCACCGCTGACCCTCAATTTACAGGTGCCAATGCAACTGCTGAATACAATGCGATCTTCGGCAACACGGCCCCGAGTGTCCCTGTCGAAAATATGGGCGGACCAGGGACGGCGGATGGCCACTTCCGTGAATCCGTATTCGATAACGAGCTGATGACCGGCTTCCTGAACTCCGGGCGACCGAACCCGCTCAGCCGCATCACCATTGGATCACTCGCCGACATTGGCTACCAGGTTGACCTGAACCAGGCTGATACATACCCATTCGGTCTGCAAAGTCCTGCAACACCGGTTTCCGGCACCGAGGGCATGATTCTCGCTCTGCGTGGCGAGGAGTCGATGGTTGTCTCAGACGAATGGCTCCGCATCGGCGAAAATCCCAATGTCCCCACAGCCGCCCTGACACCACAGGCTCCAACATCGAGCAACCTGAATATCGTTACCACGGTGACCTTCGACGAAGTGCCGACGCAACCGGTTAACGGCCTGACTGTTGGCGAGGTGACATACGGATTCACAGTCAACGGCGCGGCGAGCACTGACGCTAACTATGCCTCGTTTGGACCAAACCTCGTTAATTTCCTCCAGGATCCCGTTCTTGAAGGGACAGCCAGCGGAATACTATCGCTCGATTTTTCAACACCGGTTGACAGCATTCAGTTCGGACTGGCCCGTAGCATTACGGCACAAGTGACAAATGGTGTGGAAGTTCGGCTATTCGACGCGGGTGGAAATCCGGCAGGCACATTCCCACTCAACCTGATTACGCCTGTAAGTTTCGCCGAAGTTCAGTTCACCTACACAGGTCTCCCCGTTCAACGAATGGAAATTGACCTGACCGTCGCGTCACCGGCACAGGGTGGCGCCCGCTTCGCGATGGACAACCTCATCTATAACACGGTAACAGCTGTCGCGACTCCGAGTGCCACACTTCTGGGCGGCACTGGCAACGACACACTGATCGCGACTGACGGGGATGACATTCTGAACGGCGGTGGCGGAAACGATGCGGTCGACGGTGGAAACGGGAACGACACCATTCTGGGTGGTGGTGGTAGCGACAGCCTGTTCGGCTCTGATGGCGACGACCTGATCCGCGGACAGGGCGGAATGGATTCGATCGAAGGCGGCAACGGAGATGACTCGATCGATGGCGGCAGTTCCCGGGACATTATCTACGGTGACGACTCACTCGGAAACGCAACCGGTAACGACACCATTAATGGCGGTTCCGAAAACGATACCCTGTTCGGTGGAGCCGGCAACGACTCCATCCTCGGTGGAGGGGGCCAGGACAGTCTCAGCGGTGACGCGGGCAACGATACACTCGACGGCCAGGGCGGAGACGACACACTCGACGGCGGAGACGGAGACGACACAATCGACTGGGACGGCGACAACGACGGCGATGACACCGTTGTCCCAGGTGACGGCGGCGACACCATCACCGTCACGGGCTCTGGCTCGGCTGACACCTACAACGTCAGTCAGAACGGCAGCGACCTTGTCATCCGCCGCGGCACTTCGTCACTCAGCATCCCAACAACAGGGCTGGCGGCCGGAATCGAAAGAGTCGTGCTGAACGCCGGCAACGGTGCCGACACCATCACAATCGGCAACCTCGATCAGGTGGGAGCGGCCCTGCTCATCGTTAATGGCGAAGATGGCGATGACACGATTTCTGCTCTTGGCGCGGCGATCGGTTCCGTCCGTCTGCTGATCGACGGTGGTGCCGGAGACGACACACTGGTCGGCAGTGACGACGCCGACACAATTCTTGGTGGTGCAGGACTCGACGTCATCACCGGAAACAACGGCAACGACACACTTCTGGGCGGTGCTGATGCGGACTCAATTTCCGGCAGTAACGGCAACGATGTCATCGACGGAAATGACGGCGATGACACGCTGCTCGGTGATGTCGGCGACGATTCAGTTTCCGGTAGCTTCGGTAATGACATGCTCGTCGGCGACATCGGGAACGACACTCTGGACGGTGGTTTCGGAGACGACCTGCTCAATGGAATGTCCGGTGACGACTCGCTGCTGGGTAGCTTCGGAAACGACCGCATCGCTGCCGGATCAGGCGACGATACCGTCCGGGGCGGAAATGATAACGACACGATTCAAGGGCATAGCGGATCGGACCTGATTGACGGCGGCCACGGAGACGACTCAGTCCTCGGCCAGGCCGGCGATGACACCATCTTCGGCGACGACGGCAACGACACCATCATGGGTGGCAGCGGTCGAGACCTGATCTTTGGTGAAGACGGTGACGACGTCATCGACGGTGAAGGAGCCTCCGACACGATCGTTGGCGGTGACGGCAACGACACGCTGCGTGGCGGCGGATCAGACGACACCATTCTTGGCGAAGACGGCAACGACGTCATCAACGGGAACAGCGGCAACGACACGGCCTCAACAGGCGAAGGTACCGACACCGTCAGCGACGTCGAGACAATCGACGAAAACTTTGTGCTCTCGCCATCGTTGCTGCAGGACTTCGACACGCTGGCCCGCAAATAACTGAGCCGGCTGCAAACTGTAGCGAAAAAGCTCAGAGCAACTCTGACGCACACAGGCCCCGGTAGACCGATCAACGTCTCCGGGGCTTTTTCGTGCAAGCCAACGGGTGGGAACTCCGCCTCGACATTGACTTACTAACGTTAATCCCAAATTCATTAGCGTCAATCAGTGAAGAATCAGTGCTCCGTCACTCGTCCGACTTTTGACTCAATTGAGCTGCCAGCGTCTGAAACTGCATGTCGAGCCGCTGCCGGTTCAACTTGGCGTTGATCTTGTCTGAGAGCGCATGGCACATTTCAATAAAGACTCCGGCGGCTGGATCCTCGTGCAGCTCGTGCGAATTCAAGGTGCCGAGAGCTTCCTGTCGCAGACGAGTCACTTCATCAAGCAGGTCATTCAATTTCCCTGAGTCATCTCCCGCAGCCGTCTGATCAAGATCCATCTGCCGGCGTTCAATATCGAGCAACTGCCGAATGAATCGATCCAGCCGATGTTCCTGCTGCCGAATGCGGTTTTCACGAAGCCATCGCCAGACGAGCCAGCCGGCAAACAGCATCGAGACGACAAAGGACCGCAACCCTTCAGTCGCCTCGACAAAATCTGCCGAAAGCAACGGTTTCAGTTCCGGCTCGAAGTAATGAACCGCTCCGTCGTGCATTGGAAACAGCGTTCGCATCGTGGCAAACGACTGGCCTTCCGCGAACAGTTCCCGCAAGCGATTGGTCCGCTGAAACCGCTGATCCATCAATACCTCATCGACCAGTTCGATCAAAGCGTCGGACACCTCGATGGTTGTCAGCAGCTGACTTCGAACGCCAACGCTACTGACCGACTCCGTTGGAACGGGCACCGGCGACGTGCAGAAACTGCCCGCTGGAATTTCGACCGTCTGCGTCCCCAGGTGCTTTGCCGTCAGCGCGTCGGCAAACGGAACTTCAATGACGTCCGCCAGACCGTCCCGAGCGATCGCCCGAAGAAACTCGGCATCGAGTCCAACCGTGACGATCGCAGCGTCCAGCGTTGATTCCCGAAAGCCCTTTTCAATAAGTCCGTAGTCAAAATCTTCTGACTCAACGTCTTCGACCTCAAAGCCACAATGCGCGAGCAGTATTTCCGCCATCGCCCGGTCACCGGATTCTGTCACTCCGATCGAAACTCGTTTGCCTTTCAGATCGAAAGCCGAGGTGATTTTCGATCCTCGCCGGGCAAGCACGACAACGATTTCCGAAAAGACATTACCCGCAGACCGAATCATCGAGTGGTCGCCGGAATCCTGACTGACCGCTTCCGGCTGAAACAACGCCAGCTCCAGCTCACCTTGTTCCAGCAGGTCAAGATTCTCAATCGAGCCCCGGGTTTCAACCATCTCAACCGGCACACCGCTTCGAGCAGCAAGCTCTTCGCCAAGTGCATCAGCGACCGCCCGATATCGGCCTCCCGCAGTCCCGGTCGCTATCCGAATCTTTGCCGGAAGCCCCGTCCAGGAAACATACACCTGATGAACGAGGTAAGGCAGCACAACCAGGCAAGCCAGCACAACAGCTCGCACCACCCAGCGGCGATCCGGTTTGATCTCTGATTCTGTCACAGATTCACCCACCAGTCATTGAGCAAAACATTGAGGGGACTCCTCGGTAAAACGGTACTCCAACGTTTGACCGCGTACGATAAACTCCTGGCCCGGCTCAAACGAACAACTGTGTTGCGGCATTTTCAGCTCAAACCTGATCAGCCTCATACCAGACATCCACAACTCCGGCCTCACGATGAAAGCCAGCGGCGAACATGTCACGCCGATGTATCACAACCTGCCCACCCAACCGATGGCAACATCAGCACGCGTCAACGCGACTGTTTCGTCTCGTCGTGATGGCCCTGACACTGGTTTGCCTCAGTACAACGCCGCCATGTCTCGCGCAGCAGTCCGACGACCTCGAAGAATGGCAACGAACTGAGCAATACTTCGATGGCCTGCGGTCTCGCGGTTTGTACTCGCTGGCAGAAACGGTCTGTCACCGAAAAATTTCGGAAGCAAATCTCGACCTGATCACCAGAACGCGTTACGCCGTTGAACTGTCTCGAACACTGACTCAGCACTCGCAGGACGCTCCGACGCTTGACGCCCAGACTGAACTTCTCAAACAGGCTCGTCAGGTCATTGATCGAGTTCTTGAAGCCCGACCGAATCATCCTCAACAAATCCTGCTGGAATCACAACTGGCATTTGTAGCGGCTTACCAACTGGAAGCGCTGCGATGGCGCGTTGACCTCGCCCCTTACGACAAAAGCCTTATCGACCAGGCTCGACAACTTGCTGACTCGACAATTCCAGAGCTGCAGCGACTTGACTCGCAGGCTGACGAACAGGCTCGCAGCCGAAAAGTTGACGTTCTGGGTGAACGGTTGCAGCCGCACCAGCTCCGGTCTCTCCAGCGAGCGATCCAGCTCCGACTTGGTCTGGCGTTTCTGGAAAAAGCCCGCCTGTATCCAGAGCCGTCTCCCGACCGAGCCGACGCTCTCGTCAAAGCCAGCGAAGTACTGAGACGCCAGGCAGCTATCGCGGTGAATGATCCGACGATGTGGCAAAGTCAGCTTGCCTGCGCCACTACGTTGAGGCTGCGTGGAAACCCCACCGCAGCGTGGGCCATGGTCGAAGCCATTCGCGGTGACAAGCCACCAGCAACGATCCAGGACGCTTTGTCAGTTGAGCATGTCGAACTGCTGATCGTCGAAGATCGATTTATCGATGCGGCAGATTTTCTTCGAGAGTATCAAGTGACACGGCCTCAGTTGAACGGCCCGTTGAATTTTCTGATGGCGCGAGTGTTTCTACGACTCTCGCAGATCGCCACCGAAAAGAATCGTCCGGAACTGGCCGCCGAGCTTCAGCAGGAAGTTCATCGAGCCATTCAGGTTGCGATCACAACCGGCAACGGCTACTGGGCAGCGCGAGCACAGAACCTGCTGGCCGATGAGAAAAGCCGCAACACCTACGGAGCCGAAGTCGGGGCACTCGTGCGCGAAGGTCAGTCGCTGTTCTCCTCCGGTGAAATTACCAGCGCTGCCGAGCGTTACTCTCAGGCTTTTGAAAAGGCTCAACAACAACAAGCGAACCAGGCGGCCGCCGAAATCGGATACACATTCGGATCGATCCTGCTCAAACAGAATCAACACGCCGAGGCGGCTCGCGTCTTCAGTCGCGTGACTGCGCTTGCCCCGTCGGGAGAACGAGCTGCCGATGCCGATCTGCTCGCCGCCTGGAGTCTGGGAATGCTCTTTCGAGATAAGCCGACCAGCGAACATCGCGAATCCTACATGGCAGCCCTTGATCGCCACCGTCTGACATTTCCCGAATCCGACACCGCCAAGGAAGCCACCTGGATGCTCGCTCAGTTGCAGGAGCAGCGTCTGCAAACGACTGAGGCCCTGAAACTTTACATCTCGGTCCCGAACCAACACCCCCGTTATCACGAAGCGATGATCGGCATCGCACGCTGCTCCGAAACAATCCTCAACCGGTTGAGGCGTCTGAACAAGCCGCGATCCGAGTGGGAGCAGGCCATCGTCGACCTGCTCAGACCGTACATCCAGACGGCGATGAACGCTCAAACAGAACTGACCGCCTCGGAAGCCGACTTTCTGATTCGCACCTCAAGAATCCTGATCAGCCTCGAACAGCCTGACTTCGATTCTGCCGATGGCCTGCTTCAGCACATTCTGATTTCCGCAGCGAAGGACAATCCACCTCGTCAAACTCCACTGCCGCAGGACATCGTTGAAACCGCGACTGGCCTGAGAATCGTCTCGCTGACCGGCCGCGGCAACACCGAAGCAGCCACCGACCTTCTGAAGTCAACCGTCCTGCTCGACCGAACTCGATTAACCGGTATTCTGTCCGGCCTCTCTTCGGTCGCGGAATACCTGTCGGATGATCAACGCCGAAATGTCGGCACGATTCAACTGACGGCCATAGAACTTGCAGGTTTCAATCTGACCGCAATACCCGACAAAGATCTCGACACCTTCGGCACGGTCATCGCTTCCGCTTTCGAAATGACCGACCAGCCCCGAAAAGCCATCGAAACCTTGAGCCGTCTGCTGAGACAACATCCCAAAGACGTCGCAATGCGACGTCGAGTCGCTGACCTGCTCCTGCAAACTGGAGATCCAACCGCCATCGCCGACGCGCAGGTTCAGTTTCGAAAACTCGAAGGCACCTTGAAGGCCGGCTCCGACGAATGGATGGACGCGCGAATTCACGTCATCGAAACTGCCATCCAGCTGAAGGACTTTGAGGATGCTCGAAAGCTGCTGAAGGTCACGCAACTCCTTTATCCGAACCCGACATCCGACGATTTCAAACATCGCCTGGCCGAAGCATCAGCCGCGCTGGCATCGACAAAGTAAGTCCTGCACAATTCGCAGACGGACGAAAATTCCAACCAGTGTCGATCAGCCGAGCGCAACGCGTGACCACTTCTCAACATGCCATTCAGAGCCTCTTCCAAAGCCCATGGCGACTCGCTCTTTGCCTGACTGGAGGCGGCAGCAGAATCGCCAGCGATTTGCTGACCATGCCCGGAGCGTCGAGCACCCTGCTCGATCTGGTAATCCCCTACTCCGCCGCGTCGCTGACTGAATATCTTGGGCAAACTCCGCAACAGTTCTGTTCGCGTGAGTCCGCACTGAGTATGGCGTCGGTCGCCTGGCAGAAAGCCGTGCGATTTTCGAAGTCGTCCGATCACGACGCGACCCACAGCCTGGGAGTTGCCGGCACGGCATCACTGGTCAGCACGCGTCCCAAACGGGGCGAACATCGAATCTGGATTGCGACAGAATCGGCAATCAGCAGTCGCGTCGTGTCTCTGACTTTGACAAAAGGACGACGAACTCGCCTTGAAGAAGAAGCTGTCACCGCAGACCTGCTGCTTTACGCCATCAACGATGCCTGCGGGTTGACACCGCCACCACTCCCAATCCTGAAAATTGACGAGACGGTGTCCATTGAATTTGAAGCCGTTCCGCCAGCCATCGCTCAGCTTCGATCCGACAATTCGATCATCGCCTGGTCACTGCCAGGAGGAAACGTCGCCGAGGCACCTCCCCAACCGCCGCGAGGACTTCTACCTGGGTCGTTCAACCCCTTGCACGTCGGACATCGCAACCTCAGATACGTCGCCGAAGAACTGATCGGCGGCCCCGTTCACTTCGAACTCTCATTGGTCAACGCAGACAAGCCTCCACTCAACTGCTTCGAAATCGAACAACGACGCCACCAGTTCGACGATGTTCCACTGGCGCTGTCCACTGCCCCGTTGTTTGTCGACAAGGCAAGACTCTTCCCCGGCATCACCTTCGTCATCGGCTACGACACCGCCATCAGGATCCTGGAACCTCGTTTCTACCATGACAACGAGCAGGAAATGAGAGATTCACTGGAAGCCATCGGATCGCTGGGTTGCCGCTTTCTGGTGGCCGGTCGCCTGACAGATTTCGGTTTTCAGTCAGTCAGTGACCTGAAAATTCCCAACGAGCTTCAAGACCTGTTTGCACCAATTCCCGAAAAACGGTTTCGCGAAGACATCTCCTCTTCCGGAATTCGAAACGGCGGCGCTGCAAAGCAGGAATGACCGGACCGATGCTGAAACTCTCGACAACCTACAGGAACGACATCGAGAAAAGTGGCGTCGCCATCGTTGAGAACGTTCTCTCACTCGAAGAAGTCGTCACACTTCGCGCTGCAATCGGGCTGGCCATTTCAGACAACGAAGACAGCACTTCCGTGCGAGATCGGGGCGGTGTTTACGCCATCCGAAATGTGACGGAAGTGGTACCCGAAATCCGGGCGCTGCACCGCCACACTGGTATTGTGCAACTGGTTGAGCCAATACTCGGCGAACAGGCACTTCTTGTGCGCGGCCTGATGTTCGACAAGTCGCCGGAAAGTAACTGGGGAATCTTCTGGCATCAGGATCTCTCGATCGCCGTCCGGCAGCGTGAAGATGTTCCTGACTTTGGTCCGTGGTCGATCAAAGCAGGCATCCAACACGTTCAGCCTCCGCCGCGCATCCTGCAGAAAATGCTGACCGTCAGGCTCCATCTTGACGACTGCATGGAATCAAACGGCGCGTTGCGAGCGCTGCCGGGTTCCCATCAAAGCTCACGGCTTAACATGCTGGAATCTGAAACTCTTCAGCAGAATCTAACTCCACAAATCTGCTGCGTCCGTTCCGGCGGCGCCGTGATGATGAGGCCACTGCTGCTGCACTCGTCTCATCGCGCAACTGAGGCAACCCGCCGCCGAGTCATCCATCTTGAATTCGCTGCTGGGCCATTACCGGAACCGTTGCAGTGGTACTCGTCCGACCGAATCTCCGACACTGCTTGATGCCTATGAGAAGTGCGCCACAGCCAGGCACACTACATCTGCTTTGGAGCGTCAATCCCCAGCAACGCCAGCCCCTGAGTCAGCGTTCGCGCGGTCAGATCACACAGAAGCAACCGGCTTGTTCGAACAGCTTCGTCCTCTTCCTTCAAGACGGGGCAGTCCTGGTAGAAGCTTGAGAATCGATTGGCCGTATCAAACAGAAACTGTGTCAGCATGTTGGGCCGGTTCTCCCGCTCCACAACAGCAAGAGCGTCGCCAAATGAAAGCACCTGAAGGAACAGTCCACGCTCTGACGCATGTTCCAGTCGCAACATCCCGGCCTTTGAACGAAGGTCAGCGAGATCGATGTCCCCCTTCCGAAAGATGCCATTAATTCTGGCATTCGCGTACTGAATGTAGGTCGCCGTGTCACCGTTCTTGGCGAGCATCTTATCCCAGTTGAAGACGTAGTCGCTTTCCCGATTGTGATGCAGGTCCGCGTACTTGATTCCGCCAATGCCGACCGCTTCAGCGACGGATCGTCGGATGTCTTCGTCGAGATCACCTGCCGGATCATTCTCGACAACGACGTCGTACGCTCGAGCAACGGCTTCATCAAGCAGACTTTCCAGACCGACGGTATCGCCCGACCGGGTCTTAAACGGTCGCCGATCGTCACCGAGCACCGTCCCGAAATTCACATGCTGAATCTCGACATCACCGTAGCCCCATCGCCTGGCGGTATCCACCAGAAGCTTGAAGTGTTCGCTCTGCCGAGTATCGACCACATAAAGCATGACCTGCGTGCCGAACTCTTCGACTCGATACCGGATCGTCGCGAGGTCGGTCGTTGCGTACGTGAACGCACCGTCCGACTTCTGAATGATAAACGGCGCGACGTTCCCTTCTGAGAAAACACAGATCGCGCCGTCACTGTCCGTGGCGAGCCCCTTCTCCTTCAAAGCTGCGACAACGTCAGCCAGCATCGGCTGATAGAAACTCTCGCCCAGCGTCTTATCAAAAGACACGCCCAGCTTTTCATAAACATGATCGAGTGCCTTCAGGCATTCCGGTAGAAACTCGTCCCACAATGCGCGATTTTCTTCGTCCCCTGAATGCAGCTTTGCCGTTTCCAAACGAGCCAACCGTGCAATGTCGGCATGCTCGCCAGCCAGCTTTTGAAGTTCAGGATCGCCGTCGATTGCGTCCCTTTTGGACTGCATGCCAGCCAGCGTTTCCTGCAGGCCGTCGTGCTCGCTTCGCAGTTTCTTGAGAGCCTTCTTTTTCTTCTTCGGTTCTTCGTCGGAGCTTTCGAGCTGAGCGATCTGCTCCACACAGTTAGAAATCTGCTCTTCCAGTGCTGGCTGCTTTCGGCAGGCGTCGTGGTAGTCAGAGAGCTGATTGACCAGACGATAGAGTCGAGCCAGTTCGGTCACCGGCTCAGTGGAATAGGCGGCTTGATCAACGAAGTGACGATAGCCATAGATGATCATCCCAAACTGTGTTCCCCAATCACCGATGTGATTATCTGAAATCACATCGTGGCCGAGAAACCGCAGGACACGTTCGAGACAGTTGCCGATCACCGAACTCCGGAGATGCCCGACGTGCATGGGCTTGGCAACATTTGGAGACGAATAGTCAATCACGATCTTCTTCGGCTCGACCTGCTGCACACCGAGCCGATCATCGCCAACGATTACTCTGGCCTGTTGCTCCAGCCAGTCGGTTCGCAGCTTCAGATTAATAAACCCTGGACCTGCCACTTCGACTGTTTCGCAGAAATCATCAAGCTGCACCTGATCGACCATCTGCTGAGCCAGGTCGCGCGGCGCGACGCCAGACTTCTTTGCCAGTGGCATCGCACAGTTGGCCTGAAAGTCACCGAACTTCGGATCCTGCGACGAACGAATCATGCTCAAGGATGCATCAACGTCGTTGGTCAAGTCAGCAAGCACCGGGGCAAACCGGTTTCGAATTTCCTGCAGTGCACTCATGAAAGCTTCCGCGTTTGTAATTTCTGATTGAGTTGATCGTCGACCCGCTCGCCCCGTAAACGGAACCGATGAGCCGTTTCCACAGGCTGGAACAATCGCCACGCAGTTCCGGCAGAGAATGGCCCTTGCAGCGGAAACTGAGCGGTGCTCGTTCCAGCCTGCAAACTCATCGAACCTGGCGGTATGCCTGGGTCGGCGGGCTGAATCAAACGCCAACGGCCTCGGGCTACTCTACGTCCACGCCTTCCGCCTCGGAACCTTCTGAGGATTCATCAGCTGCGGCAGAATTCTGCGAAAGTTCGAGTTCCAGTCGTGGAGCGTCGGCCCAGAGACCTTCCAGGTCATAAAGTTCGCGGCCTTCCGGAGAAAACACATGCAGGACGATATCGCCGAAATCCTGCAACACCCAGACCCCGTCGCCGTCAGCCCCTTCTTCGCCAAGTCGCCGCTGGCCGCGTTTTTTCATCACGCGGGCGACTTCTTCTCCCAAAGCCTTCATCTGCCGTTGACTGGTCGCCGTTACGATGACAAAGAAATCGACGATGGGCGTAATCGACCGCATGTCGAGCAGAAGGATGTCTTTCCCGCGGAAATCATCAGCGATTCGAGCGACCAGCCTTGCGGTTTCAAAGTTTTCGTCGACCTGACTGTTTTCGGTCACTGACATATCGAGGGCGGTTCCTGAAGACACGGAATACTCTTAAAAGAAGTTGAAGATACAGTACTTAACAATCAGTCCGGCGAACACCACCGACACCATACTCATAAGTTTGATCAGAATATTCAAACTGGGACCACTTGTATCCTTAAAGGGGTCACCCACTGTGTCCCCGACAACGGTCGCCTTGTGAGCCTCCGTCCCTTTTCCACCGTGAGCCCCGGACTCGATGTACTTTTTCGCATTGTCCCAGGCTCCGCCCGAATTTGCCATCATGATAGCCACCGCAAATCCGGCCGTCAGGCCACCTGCCAACATCCCCATAACGCCAGCAACCCCCAACAGCAACCCCACGACAATCGGAACAACCAGCCCAATCACCGACGGCAGCATCATTTCTTTCTGAGCGGCCGCCGTACTGATGGCGACACAGGCGGCGTATTCAGGTTCACCGGTGCCTTCCATAATTCCAGGAATCTCTCGGAACTGACGCCGCACTTCCTCGACCATCTTGCCGGCAGCGCGTCCAACCGCCTTCATTGTCATGGCACAGAACACGAACGCCAGCATGACGCCCATGAACGCACCGACAAGAACTCGCGGATTCATGATCGTTACGTCGTAGAATTTTGAGTAATCAGGAATTGTCGCTTTGTGGTTCTTGACCACGGCGCCAATCTTTGAAAGTTCAACCAGATTGACGTGCTCAACAACCTGACTGGTTTCCGCCTTGATCATATTCCCCATGGCGGAATCGCTCTCAGGCCGTACGCGAGGAATCAAAAGCCACGGCTCCGGATGTTGCCCTTCAGCCATTCTCACGGCCACGATATTCCGTCCAACTTTGACAACCGTAGCGTCTTCCAGACTCGTTGACACCGCGACGGCGTCATCGAAATCTTCTGCCCACCGGTCGATACCGACTCGCACTTCCTCGACATAGGCTGCCAGCAGCGCAAGAGCCGTCAGCGCTGCCGAGCCAATTGCAAACCCCTTGCCTGTCGCGGCTGTGGTGTTTCCCAGACTGTCCAGTGCATCCGTACGTTTTCGTACCGATGGATCCTGGTGGCTCATCTCAGCATTACCGCCGGCGTTGTCGGCAATCGGACCATAGGCATCTGTCGCCAGAGTAATCCCCAGCGTGCTCAACATTCCCACCGCAGAAATCGCGACACCATAAAGTCCCATCGCGAACAACTGAGGGTCGTCATAATCGAACCCGGTACACGCGCCGAAAGACACCAGAATCGCGACACCGATCACAACGATTGGCACCCATACGCTGTAAAAGCCTTCCGCAATTCCGGCGATGATGACCGTTGCCGGGCCGGTGACTCCCTGATCGGCAATTCGCTTTGTCGGAGCAAACTCTTCACTGGTGGAATACTCGGTCCAGCGACCAATGGTCACTCCCGACACCAGCCCGGTCACGACGGCCCAGAACACTCCGAACAGTTGCGTCCCGCGTGGCAGAACTGAATCTGCGGCAAATTCAACCCTGCTCGATGGCCCCACCAGCAGAAGATAAACCAACCCCGCTGCCACGACCGCTACGAGGACACTGCTGGTATTGATGCCCCGCGCAAGAGCGGCCAGCAGATTTCTTTGTGTGGCTCCGTCTTCCGTTCGCACGAGATGGATGCCAAAGATCGAAACGACGATCCCACAGGCGGCCAGCAACATCGGAAGCAGAACCATCATGTACTGCATCGTCGGGTAGCCACTGAAAGCAGCCACGCCTAAAGCGGCACTGGCCAGAATCGACCCACAATAGGATTCGTAAAGGTCTGCCCCCATTCCCGCGACATCGCCCACGTTGTCGCCGACGTTGTCAGCAATCGTGGCCGGGTTTCGTGGATCGTCTTCCGGAATCCCCGCTTCGACTTTTCCCACCAGGTCAGCCCCGACGTCGGCAGCTTTTGTAAAGATTCCCCCGCCGACTCGTGCAAACAGAGCCTGACTGCTTGCTCCCATCCCGAAGCAGAGCATCGTCACGCTGATTTCTTCCAGTCCGATGATGTGTCCGCCTGGCAGCGCCGGATAGACCCAGTTCAAGACAGCAAACCATGCGCAGATATCGAGCAAACCGAGTCCGACGACAACGAGGCCCATAACTGCCCCGCTCCGGAAAGCAACCTGTAATCCCTGGTTCAGAGAGTTCCGAGCTGCTGCTGCAGTCCGTGAACTTGCAAGTGTCGCTGTCTTCATCCCGAACCAGCCAGCCAGGCCAGAAAAGAATCCGCCAGTGACGAACGCGAAGGGCACCCATCTGGACTGGGCGTTAAACACGTATGCGATGATGACAAGCAGGACGCAGGTAAACATGAAGAAGATGGCCACCAGCCGGTACTGCTGCCTGAGGTAGGCATCCGCGCCCTGGCGAACATGTCCGGCAATGCGAACCATTTCGTCGTCACCCTCATCCTGCATCACCATCCACATGAAGAAGCGGCGAGCAAAGAACAGGGCGGTCAGCGAACCAATCAGGCTGGCTGCCCAGCAACCGATGACCATCGGCGAGTTGCCTGCCGCATGTGCGGCCAGCGCTTCCTCGCTGACCGTTTCTGCGGCGAGCAGCGCATCGGGCATGCCAAGCACAAAGGACAGGAAAGTCGCAGCAAAAGCGAGACAGGGAACGACGTGGCGGGCAAATCCGGTGAGGCTCATCCTGGCAGTTCCACTCCTTCAGAACTATGTGGCTCCATGCTCATTTCGAACGGGCGAAGGCTAAACAGGCAGCCATTGCGAAGCTCAATTTCCGCAGCAACTGACTCATTCCCAGCCGATCTTAAAGCAAGCTCGCGAGTGTAGCCCTGTGAATTTCAGCTTGTCAACGCCCTGTTGTCAGACCGTTACCAGACTACGAGCAAAGCTACAGCCCAGCTTACCCCTGACAGCCACGGTGCCACGGACATGCTCCAACGAAAACAGCCGTGATCGGAAAACCGATCACGGCTGAAGGAAGTCAGTAGCTGGTCGCCACTCTGTCGCCAGTTCCAACCATGTCGCTGGCTAATTGGATGTGGCGGAGACCTTCTTTTCTGGCGTCTTATCTTTCCAGCGGAAGTCCATTTCGATCGCCTTGTTCGCCATCATGAGCAACCGCTCAAAATCAATCGTCGGACATGGCAGATGAGGCGCGGCGGCCCTGGTATTCGTGCCATCAAATCGCGGATCGTCACGCCAGTACGAGTTGTAAACCCGAATGTGCTCGTAGAAGAGCTGCTCGACTTCAGTGGGGTCTTCAACAGGATTGCCTGAACCGTGGAAGACCGCACCTTCAAAACCGTAGGCCGACTCAAGCACCTTCTTGACGTCGCTCACCGAAACCGGATTGTCGGGAGTCAGATGGTAAGTCTGGCCGTGGAACTCGCGGTTGGTAACGATGTGTGCGGTGACCGCCGAAACCCAATCGACAGGAACGAAACTCTTCCTCTCATCACCGTCCAGGGTAATGCGAGTCGGTATCGACCGATCGCGCCCCATCTCGGCGTTCATCGATTTCTGCAGCGTGTATGCAAGATGCAAAGTCGCATAAAAGCCGTGGAATGTCGTCGTGAATCCGGTTTCCGAATCTCCAACGATGATCGCCGGGCGGTAGAACGTTGGAGGACTGAGGAATTTTGCGTCGCGGACCAGCTTCTCAGCCTGGACTTTGCTGCGTTCGTAATCGTTGCCCCACTCCTGGCCTTCGTCGAGTTCGCTTTCGAGCACGTCGCCATCACGCAGACCGCAGACGTACGATGTCGACACATGATGGAAGTCTTTGATGCCAGTACGCTCGCAGACATCGAGAACGTTCTGAGTTCCCGTGACGTTAGAAATCCAGGGCTCGCCATCCGGGTCAGAACTGATGAACGTCAGGCTGGCCGCATTGTGCAGCACCGAGTCACAGTTATTCTCGACCCAGCTGAGGTCGTCATCGGTGAGGCCCAGATTTGGCTTCGTCAAGTCGCCTTCGAGAACATGCGGACGCGGCAACTCCCGGTCAAGCATCGCTTCCCAGCTCAGCATCATGGCTTCAACACGCTCCGCGGCGCTTTGACGGCGACCACGACGGACAAGGACGGCGACAGGGGTATCAGCCAGAAGAAGGTCGCGAAGCAGGTATCTTCCAAGCAGACCCGTTGCGCCAGTCAGCAGGATGTGGTAGTTCATCGCGTTCTTAACTCTACGTTTGGAGTAATGGAGAGGTGATGAGCACGCAAATGAGGTCTTCGAGAGACCGAACTCGGCTGGAGAGTAATGCCGAAGTGAAGGTGGGGTTGACAACTGCCCGTGTGGCAGTTCTATCTCATTAGCAGGCGAGAGATTGTATAACCCACGGACTGTATCTCAATGCAATTCGCTGCTTCAGTTGCATGCGAATGCGGAAGTTGTCGAGGCCAGGCCGTTGAATTGCACTATCTGTCAAATCTGACTCAGGTGTCGAATCCACAAGAGCTGACACAACGCCACGCCAGGCAGTCAGCTGGGACCGCCACGTCAACCGTCAAAATAACATTCCCAAACACAAAACAGCACGCTCATACAAAAACAATTTTCTAACAAAAGACGAGGCTTGCAAGCCGGTGCTCGCAAGCCTCGTTTGAAATCCCAGCCCTACCCAATGAGCCACTGTCCACCAGACAGTCAGACTTTGTTCAACGCCCCCTCATTATTCTGCGAGGTCGACAGCAAACTTTGCAGGCGAGGCAATGAACTCTTCGTGTGACCGCTGAGTGCTGAAGAGGTAAAGACGGTCTCGATACCAGACAGCTCGATCGAGTGAACCTTCGCGATTCGTTCCCTCGTTAGCAGCCAGTACGACGTCCTGACCAGCAGCGGCAGGAACATACTTCTCTGGATCGGCTTTGAATGTTTCAAGAGCCTCGGCAGACGAGAAGTTGAAATAGTTGCCGTTGAATTCAGCCTGGAATGAAGGCCGGGCGTCTTTCAGTTCTCGTGAATCACGAAGTGCAACCGGGCAGAAACCTTTCAAACCAGTCAGCTCGCTGCGTTCAGCAATCTTCTTCAGCTTGTCGCTGTGTGCTCCACTCGGAACCGTCGATTTCACGATCGGTTTTTCCGCAGGGGTGATCTCCGGCAGCTTACCAGCACGGGCAGCGTTATTCGGCGCGGCAAGTTCCGCCGGAGCCGGCAAGTCAGGAAGTTTAGGCAGCGGGATCGAATCTGCCGCTGTCTGCTGAACTGCGGTCTCAGCGGCTTCGACGTCGAGCTTCAGTCCGTTGAACGGATTGCTCTCTGCCGCCTCATCCGATTCCGCAATGGCGGTCGGCTTGTCGGCTTTTACGGTCCCATCAGCTTCTGTCTCAGACAACTCAGGAAACGGATTTCCGAGCAGATCGTCAGTCGCCGCGTCGATTGCTTCGCTTGTCTTCGCACCGACTGGCTCGTCGGACAGCTCTGTCGCCAGCAATTGAGGGGCATCGCCCCGCGGAAGTTCGACTGCCGGCAGAAACTGAGGCAGCTTTCGAGCGGTTTCATCCGCTTTTGCCCCCAGCTCGGCAGCCGCTGCCGCCACTGGAGCCTTGAATTCTTCCACAGCAGCCGTCGCTTCTTCAACCGTCTCGGCAGGAGCCGGAGCTGGCGGCACCAGCAGGTCCAGTGCGGGTAGAGCCGGTCGAGCAGCCACGCCTTCGGTGCTCATCGGAATCGGCATCGGCTCCAGATTCGGCTGAGGTTTTACAACTGGCGGGGCGATCGGCGTCTGCTGAAGTCGCAACTGCTCACGACGAGCTGCTGCCGATAGCGGCTCGACTTTTTCAGGTCGTTCGTCGTTCGGATCCTTCGCTCGGCGGAACGGAGTGATCTTCTGGAAGAACCTCTTAAATGGGTTCGACGAAACCTGCTGAATCGAGCTGCTGCCCGACGACGTCGCAGAAGACTTGCCTGACTGCGGAGCGACCGGCGAACTTAAGGCTGTCCCCTGCGGCTGGCCGATGTCCAGCGATGGAGCCTCTCGCCCTTCCCGACCGTACAGAGCGTCGAGATGTCGCTGAACTTCGCTGCGAGTATCGCCTGCTTCTCTCGGCGGAAGCTGAACCGCTGGCTCTTCCTTCTGCGACGAAAAGAGCTTTGGAAACAGCCCTCTCGCCGGTTTCGACGAGCTGATCGCTTCCCGCGTCGCGGGACGTTCGATCAACATCCGAGGCTCACCGGATGACTCATTGATGGCCGATTCGGAGGCCGAAGATTCGGCTCGAACCTCGACGTCCATTGATGGCAGGATCACCAGCCCCGTGGCTGCGCTGAGCATCCAAGCTCGTGCTGAGAATTCGATTCTCACTGCTCTCTCCCTGAATATCCGTGTATGGAGGCTGGTCTGTCGGCGGTAACCCTGCCGCTTCATCCGGGTGGAGCTTCCTGCTTCGCCCCGAGACCGCATCGCTCATTTACAGGCGACGCTTTCGTACTGATCCGCCAGACCTGAACGATCTGCATCAAGACTCTCAGCCAGCAAACCAGTTACCGGACCAACAGTCTTTCATCGCCCAAATCCGACATCACAGTGCACATGACCGATACGTTCCGGTCATGCCTCAAAGGTATCGACATACTCTGCGGCAAGTTTTGACGCCTGTGTGGATCCTGACAGCGTTTCGGGCGAGGACGAGCGTACAACCGATACGACCGGAACAGTCTCTCCGGACTTCCCAGCTTGACACCAAAGCCGCTCAGACTGGAATTCCGCCATCCGATCCAGATACGAACGGGTGGCTCAGGTTGCTCGCAACCTGAGCGGCGCAGCCGCGCAGGTGCCACTGCTGGCTTGCGCAACAGTGCATTTTGTCTGCGGCGATCAACACTTCAAGGCGAGGCGGCAATAGCCAGCAGGTTGGAACAGCGCTGCGTTCGTTCCTGCTTATGGCATCGTGAAAACCTAACCGTCGCCCAACTGAGCAATCACGGCCTCAACCGACTCAAGCTGCTTTTCCAGACCGGCCAGCGTCTCTCGCACCTCAGCCACGACTTTCTCCGGAGCGTTCTGCACGAACTTTTCGTTCTTCAGCTTGGCAGAATGCCCTTTGATGAACCCTCGCAGCTTGTCGGCTTCCTTCTTCTGACGCTCCAGCTCCGCGCCAACATCGACGAGTCCTTCCAGCGGGACGAAACCGTCAGCGTCTTTCAGGTTGAAACTCGCCGAAGCCGCCGGTCGATCAATCTCGGCCCCCGCTGCTTCGAGAATCGTCTTTGCGAGATTCTCAAACTGGTCCGCGCAAACCTGCAACTCTTCGGCGACTCCCGGTTCGCACTTCATGAACAGCTTGACGGGAACATTCGGGCCGATGCCATAAACCGCTCGGATATTCCGCACGGCGACGACCGTTTCCTGCAGCCGGCTGAAGCGATCTTCGAGGTTCGCGTCCTGCAAACTCGCAGGCAGCTCCGGCCATGAAGCAATCATCGCACTTTCGGCCGCAGCCTGAGGTTCAAACAGTCCGCGTTCCGGAGCGATGTCCTTGAGCTTCTGCCACAACTCTTCGCAGATGAACGGAGTAAACGGCTGCAGCAATCGAATCAGCCCGTCGAGCACGCCGACCAGCACCCGCTGAGCCACAGCCTTCTCGCTGCTCACTGCTCCGTCGTCCCCCTCTGCCTTCAGCCGAGGTTTGATCATCTCCAGATACCAGTCGCAGAACTCGTTCCACGTAAAGTCGCGGATCGCCTGCGTGGCCTTGTCAAACTGGTACCGACCGAGCAGCGTGGTCACTTCCTCAGTCACCCGCGAAAGCCGACTGAGCACCCAGCGATCTTCCAGCCGCAGGTCAGACTCTTGAATCTTCCCTGGCGTGTAGCCTTCGAGATTCATGATCGCAAACCGCGCGGCGTTCCACAGCTTGTTGCAGAAGTTTCGCCCGTACTCGAACCGCTCGCTGACCATCCGAGCTGCTGGTTGAGCCGGATCAAGATCGTACTGCGGCGTCGAGAACTGCGATTCCTTTTTGCACTTCGGACACGGCATCAGCACCTTTTCCGAAGTACCTCGCAGCGTACCTTTAACCGTCGCCGGCTTGACCATCGGCCCTTTGCCGTCGAGAGCCTGCGGAACGACGTTCTCACAATGGGGACACTCATAGCCCATCGGCAGCTTGACGTCCTGGGTCTCGCCCGCGAACGACGCAATCGAAAACCGAACGGCATCCGTCCCGTACCGATCGATCAAGTCCTGAGGATCGCAACCGTTCCCCTTCGACTTACTCATCGTCTGCCCGAAGCCGTCGAGGATTTTCGGATGCACATGCACGTGCGAGAACGGGACCATGTCCTGCGGAGACATCTCTCCGCGTTGAACGCGCGGAGAGTCCTTCATGTTGTAGAGCCCCGTGAGCACCATCCGGGCAACCCACAGCGTGATGATGTCCCGCGACGTGATCAGCACGCTGCCGGGGTAGAAGTAGTCGAGAACTTCGTTTTTGGCTGAGGGCTGAGAGTCGAGAGTCGAGGGTTCAGAGCTGCCATCTGCCAGCGGCGGGTTGTTCCCCGTGTCCGGCCAGCCAAGCGTCGCGTGTGGCCAAAGAGCCGAGCTGAACCAAGTATCGAGAACGCTTTCGTCCTGCTCGTATCCCTCTTGTTCAAGCTTTGAAATGATCTCAGGATCATCCGAGTCGAGACAGACATATCTAAACTGATCACCACTCGTTGCATCGGTCCTTTCCTGAACTAGAACATTTTCATTCTGCTCGTCGGTTAAGAAGCCAAATACGGTCTTTCCAGCAAACGCCTTGGAATCCTCGTTTTGAACAAACACTCCGGACTCGATCTGAATTTGCCCAATCTGTTTCGACCAGACGGGTATCCTGTGCCCCCACCAAAGCTGGCGGCTGATGCACCAGTCGCGTTTTTCTCCGAGCCAGTCGAGGTACGTTCGCTGGTAACGCTGCGGGAAGAACTTCACTCGCGGTTTTTTCCCGTCAGGATCAGTGACGGCGTCCATCGCTGACTGGGCCAGCCCCGGCTTGCCGTCAGCCCAATCGTCCATTTTCACGAACCACTGATCCGAGAGGTACGGCTCGACCGGTGACTTCGAACGGTCGCTGTGGGCCAGCTCGATTTTGCGATCTTCGACTTCGACGAAGTGACCGAGAGCTTCCATGTCCTCGACAATTTTCGTGCGGCATTCGTACCGGTCCAGGCCCTGATATTTCTCGCCACCGTGCTCGTTGATCGTCGCGTCCGGGTTGAGAATGTTGATCTGTTCCAGGCCGTAGCGCAGACCGCAGGCGTAGTCGTTGTGGTCGTGCGCCGGCGTCACTTTCACGCAGCCGGTCCCGAGTTCCTTCTTCGCCAGCAGAGCGTCGGCGATGATCGGAATGTCTCGACCGGTCACCGGAATGCGACATTTCAGCCCAACAAGATGCTCGTACCGCTCGTCCGTCGGATGAACACAGACCGCCGAGTCGCCAATCATCGTTTCCGGTCGCGTCGTCGAAAACGCCAGCTTCTCGCCGGTCAGCTCGCCATCTTCGCCCACAACAGGATAAGTGAACGTCCAGAAGTGGCCGTCAACTTCCTCGTGAAAGACTTCGTCGTTGGCAACTGCCGTTTGCAGATGCGGATCCCAGTTGACCAATCGCTTGCCACGGAAAATCAGCCCGTCTTTGAAGAACCGAAAGAATGTCCGACGCACGGCCTTCGAGCAGGTCTCGTCCAGCGTGAACCGAGTCCGTCGCCAGTCGCAGCTCGCGCCAAGCTGCCGAAGCTGTTCAAGAATCCGCTTCTCGTAAGAGTCCTTCCACTTCCAGATCCGCTCGACGAGCGCCTCGCGCCCGATGTCGTGCCGCGTGAGGCCTTCCTCTTCAAACATCCGCCGCTCAACGACCGCCTGAGTGGCAATCCCCGCGTGGTCGGTGCCTGGCATCCACAGAGCTTCATAACCCTGCATCCGCCTCCAGCGAGTGATCAAATCCTGCAACGTGCCATTCAACGCGTGCCCCATGTGCAACGCACCGGTCACGTTCGGCAGCGGAATCATGATCGTATGAGGCTTCTTCTCCGAATTCGGATTCGGATTGGCATCGAAGTAGCCATTCTCTTTCCAGTAATCGAGCCACCGACTCTGGACTTCAGACGGTTGGTACTGCTTTGGAAGTTCTGTGCTCATGATTCTGTGATGCTAAGAAACAGGTTGAAATTGTCTGAGACGGATTTAGAACCGGAATTATCTACCGCCGATTTTCGCAGAGGACACTGATTGGGATCTATTTTCAGGAATGTCTCTGAAACAAATTTCCGAACAGATCTCCGCGTTCATCATGCGAATATCTACGGCCAAAATATCAGAAACGACTAACTGGCCACTTCGCCTTCGTCCTTGAAGAGCTTGTACTCGACGCTGTCGACCAGAGCGAGCCAGCTCGCTTCGATGATATTCTCGCTGACACCGACAGTGCTCCAGACGTCGTCTTCGTCGCGACTTTCGATGACTACGCGGACGCGAGCTGCTGTTCCCTCGGCGGAATTAATCACTCGCACCTTGTAATCCACAAGGTGCATTTGCTCGAGGCCCGGGTAAATCGGCAGCAGCGCTTTTCGCAGAGCCGCATCGAGCGCGTTGACCGGACCGTCGCCATCACCAACGACGTGGACCACTTCGCCGTTAACCGTGAGCTTGACCGTTGCTTCGGTCTGGGCCGGAGTGTCTGCTGCGGACTCGACGTTAACCCGGTGGTGGATGCGTTTGAATTTTGGCACGTAACTACCGGCGACCTTTTTGATCAACAGGTCGAACGAGGCCTCGGCAGCTTCAAACTGATAACCGACGCTTTCGAGATCCTGAACCCGCTCCAGGATCTTCGTCATCAGCTCGCCGTCATTCTCGATCTGGTACTTCGTCGCCTTCGCCACAATATTTGACCGGCCAGACAGTTCGCTGACCAGGACGCGGCGTTCGTTACCGACGAGTTCCGGCTTGATGTGCTCGTAACTTTCGGCGATTCGGTTAATTGCGTGAACGTGCATGCCGCCTTTGTGAGCAAACGCGCTGATCCCGACAAAGGGCTGATTGTTGCGAAAGTTCATGTTCGCAATTTCGTAAACGTAACGGGACAGCTCGGCCAGATGAGCGAGCGAACCTTCCTGCAACGCGTCGTAGCCTTCCTTCTTCAAAAGCAGATTCGCGACAACGCTTAACAGACAAACATTACCGCAGCGTTCGCCGATGCCGTTGATCGTGCCCTGAACCTGAATGGCTCCTCGATCCAGCGCGGCCAGCGAGTTCGCCACGGCCAGGTCGCTGTCGTTGTGACAGTGAATTCCGACCGGGATTGAGATTTCCCGACGAAGCAGATCAACTGCTTCAGCGATCTCTTCCGGCAGCCGACCGCCGTTGGTATCGCACATGCAGACCAGCGACGCCCCCGCCTCTTCCGCCGCTTTGAGCGTCCTGAGCGCGAACTCTTCGTTTGCTCGCAGGCCGTCGAAACAATGCTCGGCGTCGTAAATAACTTCGCGACCTTCCGCGACCAGAAACGCCACCGAGTCCCGGATCATCGCGAGGTTTTCTTCCTCGTCGACTCGCAGAACTTCGTTGACGTGCAGATCCCAGGTTTTGCCGACGACGGTGATGACGGGTGCCTTCGAATCTCGCAGAGCACACATGCCGATGTCATCTTCGGCTCCGACTCCTCGCCGGCGCGTCATCCCGAAAGCAGCCACTCTGGCGTGCTTCCAGTCCATGTCAGCGGCTCGCTGAAAGAACTCCTCGTCTTTGGGATTCGACAGCGGATACCCGCCCTCGATGTAGTCAAAACCGAGTTCATCGAGCTTCTTTGCGATCAGCAGCTTGTCCTGAAGCGAGAAGTTGACGCCTTCCCCCTGGCTGCCGTCTCGAAGCGTGGTGTCGTATGTCTGAATTCGGGTGGCCATGAAGTGCCGTCCTGTTTTTGCCTGATGAATGCCCGTCGGAGTCGTTCCGCGAGAGGAATCACCAGGCCGGTTAACTACCTGTCTGAACTGTGTTTCGGCTGAACGGGGCACGCTCCAGCGGACTGTGCGAACCGGACGCCTATGAAAAAACCCTCAGGCCCGCGACCTGAGGGTTATGACGATCTTTTGTGTCAGCGTTGCCTCAGATTCGCCCCTCAGGAGATGGTAATCACAATAATCTCGACCGGAATCGCGAACGACCGGCGAACTGAAGAATGAATCTGAGTCGAAAAAGTGAGCATCGTCAAGAACCGAAAATGGATGAAATACTCGTCGCGAGGCATGATTTCCACCTCGGACGCAGTCAGTCTAGCGCCGGTTCGCGTTCCGGTCAAACTCCCATCATTCCACACGGACCAGGCAACGAAAAAACCGGCTGGTCCCCGCAGGCACCAGCCGGCTGTGTTACTCAGTTTGCCGTAATCACAATCTTCCTGATTAGAACGTGAAGATCACGTCAACCGAGAAGGTGGTTGCATCAGAACCATTGAGCACTTGGCCACCCGGCGTATTGAACCCGTTGCGACCATCGGCTGCAACCTGACCGCCCGGACTCCAGTCATATCTGACCTCTGGCCGAACCGTGATCTGTGAATGCGGCTTAATATTCAGACCACCCGTCATGGCATAAACGGACGTTCCATTTGATTTCCACCACTCCGCACGACCACCGACACCAACACAGTCAGTTAGCTGATAAATCAGATACTGATTGATCGCCAAAGCATCGTTATTGCGAATCGACGCGGCGTTGCCTCCACTCGACTGCAGCAGATCGTGAACGAGAACGTAATTCAATCGGTCGTCGATCTGCCAGTCCAGAACGACACTATGAGAGTATCCATCACCGATGGCACCGAAGTTGCCCGCGCTGGTAATGTAGGTAAAGCTGATGTCATCAGACACTGCGGTGCTGAAACCGCCAGTGAAGTTACTGCCCCCACCCTGCTGCGTGAACCCTGTGTCCCAGCCAGCCGTCCAGCCAGCGTAAACTTCCGTGCTGTCACTCACTTTCTGAGTAACGATTACACCAGTTTTCGTAAACGGCTCGCTGTTATTCATCGCGTACGAATGCGAGAAAAAGAAGTTGCCAGTTGCCGGAACGACTTCGTAGCCATGCAGGGTGTAAAAGTGCCCGGCCTTGATCGTAGTGTCACCGTTCGTCGCTTCGACATACAACTGAGGAATCGCCCAGCCGTAACCAGCACCACGGGTGAAACCGGTGTCGATGTCAAAGCTACCGGTTCCGTTAGCACGCCGCGAGTTGCCAAACGACTGAGTGTTCGGGCCGTCGACACCGTACATGAAGTCGCCACGGTAACCCAACGCCCACTCGCCACTCTCACTCACGGCGGCTTTCTCAAGGTAGATCCAACCCTGATTGAGTTGGAAGTCCTCGTCTTCGCCAGGGGCATTAAACAACGTTGGCTTGCTGGTGTAGCCGAACTGAGCATGTCCGCCGACTTCAACACCATCGAAGATGTTGATCTGTTCCTGATCACAACGCAGACCGAACATGTCGCAGCCGTCATTGCAGCCGTCATTGCAGCCTGAGCAACCATCTGTCCGACAGCCATCGCCGCAGCCAGCAGCTCCGCAGACTTCGCCAGCAAGATTATAAGATGTCTGTGTGAAGACGTGATCTGGATTGGCAACGCTGTCAATCGGATTTACGTCTCCAGCCACTGCCATGCTGCTCGCCATTAGCGTCGCTCCGACGCCAGCAACACAGCGAAGGCCTTTCAGCCAGTTCCATTTAGCCATTTTAAGCTCCTTCGATTCCTGCAGGAAATCCGAGAATCGTAGAGTTGCAGTCAGCAGAAAACCTGCAAGCGCTTGTGTTCCTACATTTGAAACACCGGGGCTGACTACCTAGCTCCACTTTCAAAACCATCCGGTCCCATCCGCCGGGTCCGTCGGCCCGAGGACCATTGACCGGTGTCTGGACTGACCTGCGTTGTACCTTCGAGGAGAGGCGCACCTCGTTTTGGCAGAAAGCAAGTCCGTTGGGAGAGGTTTCGACGTATTGGTGAAGCATCTCTGAGATTAATAATCGGTACTGTGACACCTTGCCCAGCCGTCAATCTTCGCCAGATTGGCATTTTGGGTACAGACCTTATCGTCCACTCCCTGTTCGCCGGGGCTGAGCATCAGTATTCCGGAACAATCTGATAAAGCGGGAAAATCCAGCGAGGAAACAGTCAGGTGGTAAGGACCGGCTGCCGATACTTCATGTCGGAAGCCCCAGGGGGATACGGGACTTGGCGCCGGACCGGGCGATAACCGGTTCAAGTGGACGTCGAGCAACGCTCGACACCACAGAACTCTTGAAAACAGGTCGTCAGCCGAAATCAGGCAGACGACCTGTTTTCTTTTACCCAGACAACATCCTCTGGAATATTCTGACCGTTTACGAGCCGGTTCTGCACGCGGGCATCGAATTGAGCAGCTTGCTCAATCTCTCGACTTCACTCTCGTCGCACGCTGAAGTCATGCAGATTCGCAGCCGACTCGAACCGTATGGCACGGTCGGGGGACGAATCGCCCCAATCAAAAAGCCCGCTTCCAGCAGCGCTGCTGACATTGCCTGCGTGTCTTCCGGCTGCCCGACACGGATGGGAACAATCGGTCCCTCACCTTCGGACGAGAGCCGGCCCGCCATTCGTCGTCGAAATTCAGCACTGAGCGTCCATAAATGCCTCCGCCGCTGAGGCTCGTCCCGAATCAGCTCGAAGGATTTCGCCGCAGCCGCACAGACCGCCGGCGGCAACGCCGTTGAGAAAACCTGAGTCCGCGCCGAATGCCACAACCAGTCGCGAACAGACATTGAACACGCCACAAAGCCGCCGAGCGTCCCGATGGCTTTGCTGAGCGTCCCGATTCGGACAGGCACTCGATCCTCGACCCCAAAATGCTCACAAACACCGCGACCATTCGTTCCAAACACGCCCGTACCGTGAGCCTCGTCGACGATGATTCGCGCGTCGAATCTCTCCGCCAGATCGCACAACTCGACCAGGGGCGCCACATCACCGTCCATGCTGAACACGGCGTCAGTTACGATCCACCGCCGCCCTTCGCCTGACGACTTTTGCAGCTCCCGCTCCAGAATTTCGAGCCGATCGTGCCGGTAAACCCGCAACCTCGCCCCCGACATCCGGCAACCGTCGACCAGACTTGCATGGTTGAGCCGATCACAAAACACAACGTCGCGATCGCTGACCAGCGCCGAGACCGTGCCGACGTTCGCCGCGTAGCCGCTCGGAAAGAGGACCGCCGCTTCAGTCCCCTCAAAGTCGCAGATCGTTTTTTCGAGCTGTTCGTGCCACGACGACCGACCACTAACCAGCGCACTGGCCCCTGCTCCGACGCCAGCATCGTCGAGAGCCTCCCTCGCTGCGGCAACCACTCGCGAATCATGCGCGAGATTCAGGTAATCGTTCGACGAAAGATTCCGCACCCGCCGCTCGGCAACTTCGCACCACCCATCCGCCAGAGATTTGACCGTCCGAACGTCTCGCCAAAGTCCTGCCTCGCGCAGCCGCTGCAAGTCGGCGTCCAGCCAGTCCCAATCCACCATTGTGAACTCCGCCGAAAACGACCACTGCAGGACATCTCGCCAGGACGACGCGAACACGAGCTTACCGCAAAGCGATTCGGTGATTACTGAGTCGCCGATAACTATCATTCGTAATCAGATAATTATGCTCGATGCGGACTCCGCCGACGCCTTCAACATACATGCCCGGTTCCAGCGTGACGACGTCGCCAGCCAGTAGCGTGTCGTCACTTTCCGGCACGAGGATCGGCGGTTCCGGATGTCCCAGCCCCAAACCGTGCCCGGCATGATGAGCCAGCGGCGCGAAACCGGCCTCTTCCATCACCGTCGACGCGGCGTTGTAAACATCTTTCGCTGCAGCTCCAGCCTTGAAAACAGCTTCGCCTGCCGCCATTGCTCCTTCGCAAACGCTGAAAATCTTTTCCTGCTCGACAGTCATCTCACCGATGGCAATCGTGTTTGTGAAATCGCTGCGATAACCACTCAAAACGACAGAGTAGTCAATAATGAGCATGTCGCCAGCTCTGAGCTTCTCGTTCGTCGGCAGTCCACCTCGCTTGTGAATCCGGGCATTCGTCGGGCGAAAATCACCGTAAACAATCGCGGGACACCCTGCTTCAGCAACTGCCGCTGATTGAATCTCGCGATAAACGTCGAGTTCCGAAACGCCCGGCGCCGCCACTTCCAGCGCCCGCGAATGTCCGGCTTCGCAAGCTCGCATGCACCTTTCGAGAAGTGCGATTTCATCGTCGTGCTTCTGTCGTCGAAGCTTTCGAACGATGCTGCCAATCTCACCCGACAAGGCATCAGAGCCAAGCCCGAGCCGATCAGCAGCCATCGCTGGCAACCATTCCGCCTCGACCAGCCCGCGTCCCTTCATCCGATCCGCAACTCTCAGCAGCCGGTCGAACAACGCATGATCGCGGTTCTTCACTGAGTGTTTATGGTCGTACCACTTGTCATCAGCGGCGTTGCCGATTTCTTCATCGACGAACGGTTCGCTGGTCGCTGTGCGGCGTGTGAAGTTTTCGGCAATCAACGTTGCCCTGCCAGACCGTTCGAGCAGAAGAAGCCCGCGTTCGCTCGTCGAAAAACTGATCGGATTGACGAGAAAGTTCGCAAAGTAAAGCACATGCCGAGGGTCTGCGATCAACACCCATTCGCAGTCTTCCGGCAGCGCATCCCAAAGCCGCTTCCGCCGTTCCAGGCATCCCTGTTCGGTCAACATAAAAAGCCACCACTGCCTAATTCAGAACAAGTTTCTCACCAAGGGGTGGCACAGATTGCTTGCAACCTGTGCGGCGCAGCCGCAAGAGGTAATTGCCATCCAGTGTGTTTCTCCTCTTGCCGCTTCGCGACACTGGTTGCACGCAAACCAGCGCCGCCCGAGCAATCAGACTGTTACCCCCCAACCAGCTACTCGATACCGTTGGCCGCGAGCCAGCGTTCCGCATCGAGAGCAGCCATACACCCGGTTCCTGCTGCTGTAATCGCCTGACGGTAGTTGTCGTCAGCGACGTCGCCGGCCGCGAATACTCCGTCAACGCTGGTGTTCGTTCGGCCGCCCACCGTCCATTTGACGTAGCCTTTTTCGTTGGTTTCGAGCTGCCCGTTCAGAAAGTCGGTGTTCGGCGTGTGACCGATGGCTGCGAAGTAGCCCGCACATTCGAGTTCTTCAGTCTGTCCCTCGTCCGTTGTGCTGCGAATTCGCACGCCAGTCACGCCTTCTGAATCACTGCCGAGGACTTCGTCGATGGCGGAATTCCATTTCACTTCGATCTTTTCGTTGGCGATCGCTCGTTCCGCCATGATCCTGCTCGCACGGAATTCGTCACGACGATGCACGATGTAAACCGTCGATCCAAACTTTGCGAGATACGTCGCCTCTTCCATCGCTGAGTCACCGCCGCCAACGACGACCAGCGGCTTGTTACGAAACCTCGGCAATGCTCCATCGCAAACCGCACAGGCGGAAACCCCATTGTTCTTGAATTTGTCTTCCGATTCCAAACCGAGGTAATTCGCTCGAGCCCCCGTCGCAATAATCAGCGAGTGAGCCTCAATTTCTTCCCCGGCCAGCGTCTTCAGCTTGAACGGTCGAACTGACAAATCAACATCTACAACGTCGTCCGTCATAATCCGAGTACCAAAATTCAGCGCCTGCTGCCGCATCAGCTCCATCAGTTCGGGGCCTGAAACGCCTTCTTTGCCGTGTGGAGCCATGTATTGTCGCTTGGACTTCTCGATCGAGCTGTCGAGATACGCTTCCATGTCACCCGCTGGAAATCCCGGAAAGTTCTCAACTTCCGTCGTCAAAGCCAGCTGTCCCAGCGGCAGAGTCCCCTTCTGACGGTTGTCTTCGGTAATTGCTCCTTCGATGACGAGCGGTTTCAGTTCTGCTCGCGCAGCGTAAATTGCGGAAGTCCAACCGGCCGGACCGGAACCAATGATCACAACTTTTTCAGTCACGCTTCGCTCCATGCTGTTTGATTTTGCCGAACACCGAGCCGCATCGAAGCGTCTCAGCGAGAGTCTGTCAGGGGTCGTCGAACGATAGTCCAGCCAGAAACCGCTCACAACTATCGCGATTCGAGCCGCCTCGACCACCCCGAACGACAGCCACCAATCTGGAGAATCAACAAAGCCTGACGCCGTAAAATCAGGCGATCACCGTTGCGAACAGGCCGCGACTGCCTAGAATGCCCGAGGTTTCGACAATTTTCGCAACAGTTTGTGTCGAAAATAGATTCAATACAATTTTCACGGGTAAAACGATGAGCACCGCCGCTTCCATGACCATCGAAGAACTCATCGAAGAATTCGACGATCTCGGCGACTGGGCCGATCAGTGCGAAGTGTTGATCGATATGGGGCGTGAGCTACCGGACATGCCATCGGAGCTGAAAACCGAGCAAACCAAGGTCCACGGCTGCCAGAGCAACGTCTGGATGGTCGCTTCGGTTTCGGAAGACGAATCCAGAACGATCGAGCTGATTGCCGACAGCGATGCCATGATTGTCCGCGGCCTGCTGACCGTCATCATGATGGTCTATTCCGGCCGGACCGCTCAGGAAATCCACGACACGGATATCAAGGCAATCTTCCGGCGACTCGGACTCGACCGACACCTCAGCACTGCTCGAAAGAACGGTCTCGGTGGTATGGTTAATCGAGTTCAGACAATCGCCAAAGAAGCCCTCGCCGCGAGCTGAAACCGGCAGCCTCTCCGGCTTAGCAATTGCCCACCAGAATGAACAACACTTCTTTCGCAACGCAGTTCGAAACGTCATTTGACGTTGAGGCTGTTCGTCGAGATTTTCCAATACTGAACCGACCACTCGAACAGGGCCGACATCGCAAGGGAATGCTGCCCGCTTTTCTCGACAGCGCCGCGAGCGCTCAGAAGCCGTCATGTGTCATCGAGAAGGAACGCGAAGTTGAGGAACAGTACTTCGCCAACGCTTACCGGGGTGTCTACTATTTCGGGGCTCGGATCGACGAAGAACTGGAAGCTTCGCGCGAACGGGTTCAACAACTTCTTAACGCCGAATCAAGCAGCGAAATCGTGTTCACGTCAGGCACGACGATGTCGATCAACATGGTCGCTCGCGCGTGGGGAGCAAAGTTTCTTGAACCGGGCGACGAAGTTCTCATCACGGAAATGGAGCATCATGCCAACATCGTTCCCTGGCAGATGATCTGTCAGGAACGCGGAGCAACACTTCGCTGGCTGCCGCTGACCGAAGACCTGCGCCTCGACCTGTCGCAACTCGATGACTACCTCACATCGAAAACAAAACTCGTCGCCGTAACGTCGATGTCGAACGTTCTGGGCACGATCAACCCGGTTCACGAGATTGCCCGAAAAGCTCACTCCGTTGGAGCAAAAATTCTCGTCGACGCCGCACAGTCGATGCCGCATGGACCAATCGATGTCCGAGCCGCCGATGACGGCGAGATCGACTTCCTGGCGCTGTCCGGTCACAAACTTTTCGGACCGACCGGAATCGGAGTCCTCTACGGCCGCGAAGAACTCCTGCGGGAAATGAACCCGTTCCTCGGCGGCGGCCACATGATTGACCGAGTCTTCAAAGATCACTCCGAATGGGCCGATCCGCCGGCCAGATTCGAAGCCGGAACAATCCCGATCGTTCAGGCCATCGCCCTGAGATCCGCCATCGATTATGTCGAAGAACTTGGCTTTGAAAATGTTCATCAATACGAAGCCGCCCTGCTCCGCTACGCTCACGAAAAACTGGAATCGATCCCCGGCCTGAAGATTTACGGTCCGCCCTGCGAATTCAAAGGCCCAATCGTCAGCTTCACGATTGATGAAGTTTCCGCCGAAGACCTGGCCAACCTGCTGGATATCAAAGGCGTCTTTGTCCGTCACGGCCACCATTGCACGATGCCGCTGCATGACAAACTCGGTGTCACTGCGTCCGTCCGTGCCAGCTTCGCGATGTACAACACTCGCGAAGAAATCGACCGGCTCGTCGACGCCATCAGCTTCGCTCTGGAACGACTTGTGTAGAGTGCCGCGACCAGAATGGTTGGGGACCGAAGACACAAAATGCCGCGTCATCAGCTCACGGCGAAGACTGGATGCTCAATCAAGTCATCGTGAAAGAATCACGTCATAAGGAATCGCCGTCAAACATTGAGTGCAGGTCAGACAACGTCCAATGTCGGACCGTCGATTGCCGCTTCCTTTAATCGGAGCTGACCGCAAGCCGCGTCGATGTCTGCCCCTTTCCGTTTGCGAACCGTCGCAGCCACGCCCCTGGATTCAAGAATCGCGACAAACTCCGACGTCCGAGATGCTGACGGCTCGTCGAAGTCCAGCGTCTCTACCCGGTTCATCGGAATCAGATTCACGTGAGCGTTCCGCGACTTCAGCAACGTCGCCAACTGATGTGCATGCTCGGGCTGATCGTTCAGACCGCCAAGCAGTACGTATTCAAAGGTCACGCGACGCCCGCTGGTCTCAAAGTATTCGTCGGTCGCTTCGAGAATTGCGTCGACTCCGATCTTATCGTTAACCGGCACGAGTTCGTCCCGCAGTTCGTCAGTCGGAGCGTGCAACGAAACGGCCAGATTATACGGTTTGCCAACTGCCGCCAGCTCACGAATCTTCGCCGGCAGGCCCACAGTCGAAATCGTGATTCGACGAGGACTCAAACCAAGCCCCTTTGGATCCGTAACCTCGTCAAGCACCGGCAGCAACACCGGCAGATTCTGCAACGGCTCTCCGATGCCCATCACGACGATATTGGTCAGTCGCTCATCAGAATCGAGCAACCGATCGAGTCGCAGAATCTGCTCAAGGATCTCTTCACGTTGAAGGTTCCGTTTCAGACCGAGCATCCCGCTTGCACAGAAAACACACCCCATTGCACAACCAACCTGCGTACTGATACAGATTGTCCGCCGATCAGGTTCTCTCATCAGAACGCACTCGACCGTGTCGCCACCGGACATCTTCAGCAGCAGTTTTTCAGTCAGGTCACTGGCAACCTGATGAGCAACAACCTCCGCCGAAAACAGCGTGAACGAACTCTTCAGCTTTTCCCGCAACGCCTTCGATAGATCGAGCATTCCATCAAACGACTCCACCCGATTCTCAAACAACCACCGCCGAATCTGGTCTGCGCGGAACCTCTTTTCACCATTCTCAAGGCACCACGCTTCAATCTCTTCATGCGTCAGTGAGAGTATTGATTGCACAGACTGTCTTCCCAAACTCCGCAGGGTGCATCTCGACGCACCACCTGACTTTCAAAAAACGACAGGTTCGTGCGTTGGGCACTCCTGCTGAAACCACGATTCCGCAGTTAAAAACTGAGACCAGACCAGGAAAGATCTAAAACGAATTAGCAATCTCATCCGGAACGCGAGTCAGGTCGCCGAACTTCATCGATTCACTGATCCACGCCAGCGTGACCTGTCCGGTCGGGCCACTTCGATTCTTGGCAATAATCAGATCGGCTTCGCCCGGTCGATCTTCCGGATCGTACGCGGCAGGACGATGAAGAAACATCACGACGTCAGCGTCCTGCTCGATCGATCCACTTTCCCGCAGGTCAGCCAGCCTCGGTCGCTTGTCTTCGCGAAGCTCAACGCCTCGATTTAACTGAGCCAGAGCAATGATCGGCGCTTCGACCTCTTTACAAAGAAACTTCAGACGCCGGCTGATCAAAGCAATCTGCTGCTCACGCGGAGCCGACTTGTCTTCCGGCTCGATGAGCTGCAGATAGTCGATGATGATAACTCCAAGCCCCCATCGACGTTTGATGCGGCGGGCGATCGCGCCAATCTGAGCCATCGTTCGACCTGGCACATCGTCGATGAAAATTTTCAGCTCGCTGAGCTCCTGCGACGCGACCATTAACTGGTCCTGTTCAACCTCGTCCAGGTCACCTGCTCGCAATCGGTGTCCATTGACTCTCGCGCGAATGCAGAGCAAACGCTCAGCAAGTTCGAGTTTCGACTGCTCAAGACTGAACAGCAGCACCGACGCACCAGATTCCGCCGCACCTTCCGCGATGTTACAGACCAGCGCAGTTTTCCCCATACTCGGGCGAGCGGCCAGAATGATCAACTCTGTCGGTTGTAATCCATTTGTCTGCTTATCGAGATCGACGAAACCGGTCGTAAGTCCTGTCACGTCACCGGTCTTCTGGATTCGCTCGTTAATCCGACTGAATGCATCGATGAGAATGTCGTGCAGGTTCATCTTCTCGACATGTTCCTGCTGCTCAAGAATCGAGAAGATTCGCTGCTCCGCACTGGCCAATACGTCTTCGGTGTCTTTGCTGCCCTCGTAGACTTCACCAAGAATCTCGTTGCACGAAGTCGCCAGCGTCCGCTGAATCCACCGATCGCGAACAATGTCCGCGTAGTATCGCGCATGCGCCGCGTTCGGCACGGCTTCCAGAACCTGAATCAGGTACTGGTCACCTCCGACCACTTCCATATCGCCGCTGCGTGTCAGTTCTTCACTCAGCGTGACGGCATCACCCTTGACGCCTCGTTCATGAAGTCGCATGACCGCTTCGAAGATTCGCTGATTGGCTTCGCTGTAGAAGTGATCGGGACGCAGGACTTCGACAACATCATCGAGCGCCTCGTGCGAGAGCAGGATGCTGCCCAACACGCCCTGCTCTGCTTCGAGATTCTGCGGCGGCAATCTGCCGGCAAAAGATTCGCGAGAAGTTCGTCTCTTATCCATGCTATACCATTTCCAGGAGAGAACCTGAGGAGCGTTGCCCACACACACCCGCCAACGACGGACGAATCGGCAAAATACACCGCGTTCAAATTCCGCCGATGTGTTCTGGGATTCGAACGAAAACAGCCCGACTGCCTGGCAAGCGGTCGGGCTGGGATTCTATAAGACTTCGGTCAGCTTCACACGGTTGTAGAACCGCACCGTCAACTATTCGTTGCCACCGGCTTTCGGAACAACCCAGACCTTGACTTCAGCTTCGACTTCCGGATCAAGCTGCACCTTAACGGTGTACATCCCTGTTTCCTTGAGTGGACCTTCAAGTCGAACCTGGCTGGTTTCAATCGGGAAGTTGGCAGCCTTCAACTGAGCACTGATGTCGGCTCCCAGGATGGATCCGTACAAATGGCCTTCCTTGTTAGCGTGAGCTTCCAAAGTGACGCTGTACTTGCCAACGCTTTCGGCCAGGTCGCGAAGAGTCTTGATCTGGTCTTTACGAGCCGCCGCCTGAGCCTTCTTATGCTCTTCAACGGCCGCCTTGTTTTCTTCAGTCGCGATTGTGGCCAGCCCCTGCGGAACCAGGTAGTTCCGAGCGAATCCAGCTCGAACGCGGACAATCTCGCCTTGAGCCCCAACGCTCTGGACATTTTCAGCCAGCAGCAACTCCGACATTCGTCGTCGAGTACCTGGAATCTTTTTAATTCGGTTTTTCCTGGGCATGTCTCTTACACTTCTTATCTGTATGAAATGTCTCTGTTTGCCTGAAGCGATGTTTCCTGCCAGGCAGGAACTGTTCAGTCATGTGGCCTTCCATTGGCCGACACGATAATCAAACATCAGAATGGTACATCGTCGTCCGGAGGAGCACTTCCGCCGCCTGACTCAAAGCCGCCGCCAGAAACGCCGGAATTCGCGGCTGGCGCCCCGCCTGCTGCATTAGAACTCTGACCGCCCCCGCTGCGTTGCGGAGCACCGTCCCCTCGCCCCGGAAGCATCGTCATATTTTCTCCGACCACTCGCAACTTGCTGCGTTTCTGGCCGGTCTCTTTGTCATCCCACTGGTCAAGCTGAAGACGCCCTTCAATCAGAACGCCTCGCCCCTTCCCAAGATATTCTCCTGCAACTTCTGCCTGACGCCCCCAGAGAGTCACGTCAACAAAGGTCACTTCTTCTTTCTTCTGATTCGTTTGCTTATCGAACCAGGTCCGGTTGACCGCCAGACCAACTTCCGAAACAGCAGTTCCGGAAGGCGTATACCGAACTTCTGGATCGCGAGTCAAATTGCCCATCAGGATGACTTTATTGAAACTAGCCATTCTGTGTGATCCTCAAAAAGCTCTGCGAGACGGTCTCTCTCCGACACCCCGATATCAATCAGCCAGCAACCGACAACCTGACACAGAGCAACTTTAACGTCTTACTCGTCACCGTCATCTGTGTCATCATCATCGTCATCCGAGTCATTTTTCCCTGAAGTGGCTTTTTCAGTCACGGCATCAGGGTCTACGGTCCTGAACGCTTCACCGCCAACCATCTCGACCATCTGATCATAGAGCCCTTTATCGTGACTCAGAATCAGGTGACGAAGAACATTTTCATTGAGCTTAACGATGCCGTTGATCTCGTTGACGGCTCGACTTTCGGCAGTGAAAAATGCCAGATAGTACAGCCCCTTGCGGTGACCGTTAATCGGGTAGGCCAGCTTGGTATCCTGCCACGGACGATGGGCAGAAACCGTTCCGCCGACCTTTTCAATGATTCCAGTAACCTCGGTCGCTGCAGCGTCCGGATTCGCACCGAAACGCCCGCTATCAAGGATGAACATTCCTTCGTAGTGATTGATCGCCAAGACTCTACCCCTGTCAATGCGACACACCAGCTAATGCCGGATTGTGTCAGTCCGAATTCCCGCCAGCAGATTCCCGCCCGGATGGGGTTGTGGGCGAATCGCCTTCCATTGGCGAATCGTCCGGGCCACTCTGCTGAGCATTCCCTTTATTGATTTGTCGCTTCTTTGGCTTTGGCTCTTTGGACGGATTGAGCAGGTTCATCGCCTTTTCAATACCGTCTTTGACCCAGCGCTCCAAGCCGTCCGCAGCATCCTGAATGCACACATCGACAATTTGCCGCTCAGCATCCGAAAACCGCTGCAGGACAAAGTCGCTGGCAGCCATTCGCCCCGGAGGGCGTCCTATCCCCACTCTCAGTCGGGAAATTTTATCCGTCCCCAGATGCCGAATCGTGTCAGCAAGTCCCTTTTGACCGCCGGCAGAACCCGTCGGACGAATTCTCATTCGCCCCACATCCAGATTCATATCGTCGACCACCAGCATCACATCCTTGTGGTCGATTTTGAAAAACTCAACGCATTGCCGAACGCTTTTCCCACTCGCATTCATATAAGTTTGCGGAGCAAGCAACAGGACCTTCTCTCCGCCAATCGAATGGTCAGTCACCAAACCATCGAACTGCAACTTTGCCGCAGGAAAAAAGTGTCGATCTGCAAAAGCCTTCAGCACCTCAAACCCGATGTTGTGTCGAGTTTTGTCATATCGAGGACCAGGATTTCCAAGCCCCACGATCAACTTCATGATCCAACCCGTTACGAAATTACTGACGACTTACCTTTATTCCTCATCGTCGCCATCAGCACTCCGTCCGATAACTTCCGGCTCGACAGCGGCACCAACATCTTCCTGCTCAATTTCTACTTCCTGCGGTTCCGAAATCCGCAGAACAACCGTGTCGCTCGGCAGGACACTCGTCAGGTCAGCGTCGAAAGCAAGGTCAGCAATCGTCACTTCATCGCCGATTTTCAACGCACCAACCCGAACCTCAACCTTTTCGGGAATGTTGTAAACAGGGCAATTGACGCTGATCTCGTGAAGCACATGCTCAAGCATGCCCTCATTCACGGTACCTCGCGTAGCGATTGGAATTTCCACATCGACACGCGCCTGCGGATCGACCCGCTGAAAGTCAGCATGCAGAATGTGCAACAGGAAAGTGTCCCATTGCACCTCTTTGACCAATGCCTTCTGCTCGGCTCCGTCGATCACGATGTCGCAGACCTGAGAACCTGAGATAATGAACGGTTTCAGATCGTCACCTGAGATAGTCAGACTGACGCTTTCCTGACCAAGTCCGTACAGGTTTACCGGCACCTTGCCTTCGCAACGCAAGCGTCGAGAATGCGATGTTCCGATTTGAGTCCGCTTTTCAGCGACAAGTTTGCCATCGTCTGCCATTGTAATGCTCGATCATCTTATCAGTTAAGCACTTATGAATTTGCCGAGTGCTTCCAATGCACGTTCGACGCAGGGATTCTCATCACAGGGCCACTGAAACAGGGCTGGAGAAGCGGGGAAGATACCGACGGCCCCATCGATCTTCAACCGATTGGCAGTGAAGACTTTCGGCAATCATCAAGTCGCAGGCTGGACACAGTACCCACAGCACACCCACCATCAACAACTGAACACTTATCACTAATCAACTCTGCGGACTGACAACCGCAGACGGATCCGGTAAACCAAGGCGCCCGCAACAGCCAGGGCGAGAACCAGAACAAACTGTGCCCCCAGCATCGGCACGGACAAAGCCAGCAAAGCCGACGCCGCGAGAGCAATGACACCTGGCAAGAATCGCCAGGCCAGCAAAGGTTCAATCAGCAATAGCACAAGAACGGTCCAGGCCAGAGTTCGCGTCAGCATGGAAAGTCCAGACTTCAATTCCGGACTGACTGATTGAAAGCCGGACGACTCGGAAGTCCACACCTGTACGTCAACTTCGGAAAATAATTCGGACTGCAAAGTCTGCCAGTCAGCGGGCGCGAGGTCGCTTTCAACCACCTCGACATTCACTGCGTAGAGCTCGTTGCGGTTCAGCGGCGAGCCAAGATTCAACTCGTAAACCCCAGCTCTGTCTGTCTGGTCAAAGGCGGCGGCGAGAATGTTTCCGTCGTCTTTCAATGTGAGCGAAACTTCTGGTCCGCCGGGTGGCCGAACAGCAACGGGCATATCAAATACTCGCGCCGGCCACGTTGTCAAAATCGGATCACCCACTCTCAATTGGCGATTTTTCCACCGACCGGACACTGAATGAAGCACCATCTCGTTCATGATCGGAACGAAACTCGGAGCCCAGATCGCCCACGTGCCCCATCGATCATCTGCACTTGTCGCAGCCAGAACGACTCGCCCGCCCCCCGTTGTTGACTCAACCAGCGCCGGAGATCCATCGCTGAACCAAAGCCCGACGCTGGCAGATTCGCTTGGCGTTAAGGTCACGTACTTCTGCGTCATCGTCGACTCAAGGCCAGCTCCAGGATTGCCTCGGAACGCACGCACGAGCGGATGCTCGAAACCCCTCGCGTCGAACGTCAGCACGTCGTCACGATTTTCGACGACCTTCAGCTGCCCCATTCTGGCAGGAAGGATTCCCTTCCCGTTGCGAAACAGTCGCTGGTTGTAACTGTCCGAACTGACCCGGTCGCCGGGCAGAATAATCAGTCCACCGCCGCCACGGACAAATGATTGAAGAACGCTCGCTTCCGGCTCAGTCAGCATGCCGACATTGCATAAAACGACGACGTCGTAGTCAGTCAGTCGAACCGACGGCAACTCACCCTCGTTAATAATCTGTGGTCGAACAAATGTCCCGGAGGTGTCGTCCAGCGTCGACGGATCCAATGCCAGAGCCACGTAGAACGTTGCGGAGTCGCGGGCACGGCCCGACGGAGTGCCATCGACCAGCAGAACAGACAGTTCGTCACGCACCGGCACCGCCAGCCAGCGACGATTATCGACCGGCAATGCGTCATCCTGAAGATGCACTTCGACACGGACTTCGCCCGCAGCACGAAACGTGTGCGACCAGTTGACCGGAATATCGACTCCGGGAGGCAGATCAATACGCTTTGTATCGACCAGCCGGCCGTCCACCAGTAACTCGATTACCTGGCCCCGCAGAGTGGATTCACCAAAGTTTCGGACGGCTGACCGAAACGTGACGGGCTGGTCAGTCGCTGCCGTCCCGGACTCCATTTCCAGACTCGTGACCGCCAGATTCAGAACCCCCAGGCCAGCGGAGTTCACCACAGAGATTCGCGCAACCGCTCCGATCTTCCGGGCCAGCTCGCGCAGCCTTCTCTTATGAGTCACCGATTCCGGAGCCCACATCGACGCTTGAAGATCGCTGACAAAGACCACTTCCTTGCGAGGGATCTCTGGAGCGAGCTTCAACATCGTCAAAACGGTTTCGAATGCGCCCGCCAGATCACCAGCAGAATCCGTCGCCGTCAGCGCGGCCACTTCATCCACAACTGACTCCGAATTGAACGCTGGTTGACTGATGATGCCGAACGGTTCCTGGCCTGAAATGCGGACAAGATTCCACGCATCGCCGCGACGGCCATTTTCGACCAGCCTGCGCACGGCGGCGCGAGCTTTGTCGATACCGGTTCCGGAATCACTCGCCGAGTTCTGACCGGCCTGCGGCTCAAAGATTTCCTCGGCAAGCTGCATACTGAATGACGTATCGACAACGACAATTCGATGCGTCGGCTGATCACCGGTCAGCAGACCACCGTCCGTTTCAAAGTGCGGTCGCGCCATCGCCAGAACCAGCAGTGCCAGCACCAGAGTCCGCAGAAAGAGCAGAATGAGCTGCTCAATTCGCGTCCGCCTCGCTCGTTTTCGTGTCGCCTCGATCAGAAACCTCATCGCTGCGAATTCGACGATGACATGCCGCCGCCGGTGCAGCAGATGGATTAAAACCGGGATTCCTGCCAGCGCCAGCCCGCCCAGCAACAGCGGACTGGCAAAACCAAACGCAAAAATGACCGGCAACGTGGCGAGCATGAGTTATTCAGACGAAAGGAAAGACCTGGTTCGAATCCATAAATTCAATTCGGACACAATCATCAGTGAAGATTAGCGTTGATCAGTGTCCCGTAAATGCTGGGTCCGCGATCGAGCAGGCACAGAACAGGAAATCTGTGAACTCTGCCCCTTTTCAGACAACCGGCTAAACTTCGGGCAGCAGTCGGCCTCACATAAAAACACATCTCATCGCCGCAGTATTTCATCGCATGCCTCGCAAAACGGACCAACTCCTTCAGAAAGACGTCCTCGACGCCGACGTCGAAAGTCTGCTGGCACCAATCGGCTTTGCGGACTGGCAACTCGCACACCACAGACTGCTCGGACTTTGCAGTGACGATGCACGAAGAAGATCGCTCACAGACGCGTTGCCGATGCTCCTGGCAGCTCTGGCGGAGTCCGCGAATCCGGACAGCTCGATCCTGAATCTGGAACGCTTTATTCACACCGTTCCAAATGCCGCCGCAACGCTGCGGTTTCTGGCAGACAACCCTCGATCCGTCGAAATCCTCGTCAAGCTGTTCGTCAACAGCCAGTTTCTGACCGAAATTCTGCTGCGGAATCCCGACTACCTCGAACGCCTCACACAACACAAGCGCCTTGCCGATTTCAAAAGCCGCGAAGATTTTCGACGCGAGGCCGAGCAGTCGCTGATTATCGCCGCAAATTCTCAACAGAAGTTCGAAGCTCTGCGAACCTACCAGCACTGGGAACTGCTCAGAATCAGCGCGTGCGATAATTTTGGTCTGCTTGACCTCAAATCAGTGACGGTGCAGTTGTCGCTTCTGGCCGACGCCGTCGTTCAGACTGCCCTTTCGATTGTCAGCGACGAACTATCCATCAACGCGGACGACTTCGTTGTTCTGGCATTCGGAAAGCTGGGCGGCGAAGAACTTAACTACAGCTCAGACATCGACCTCGTTTTTATTTCGAAGGACAACGCCGCTCGTTACTGGCAGGTTGGCCAGCAACTGATCCGTGGCCTGACCGATTCCATTTCGGGCAGCTTTCTTTATCGCGTCGACATGCGTCTGCGCCCCTGGGGAAATTCGGGACCGCTGGTCACAACGCTCGACAGCTACGTCGAGTACCTCGCCAGCAACGCTGAGTTGTGGGAAAAACAGGCACTGCTGAAAGCCCGCCCGATCGCGGGAGCGCTTGAAATCGGGTACGAATTTCTTCGACGAGCGAACCATCTTCTCTTCGAAGCAACTGTCGATGCTGTGCGCGAAAACGTTCTCGCGATGAAGTTGAAAATTGAAGCAGGTCTGAAAAAGAAAGGTCGAGGATTCGGCGACGTGAAATCGGGACAAGGATCAATCCGCGACATCGAATTTGTGACTCAGTTTCTGCAGCTCCGCCACGGCCGAAAAAACCGACACGTTTGCAGCATCGGCACTCTGGACGGTCTCGTGCGGCTGGCCGATCTCGACTTCCTTCGAGCCGATGAGTTCAGACAACTCACCACCGCCTACCTGCTGCTCCGAAAAATCGAACACACGCTTCAACTGCTTCATTACAAGCAGGTTCACTCGTTGCCGACAGACGAACGCGAACTTGCTTACCTCGCGCGACGGCTTGACTTTCCGGACACCAAAGCGTTCCTCGCCAGCTACAGCCAGCACTGCGCCGAAGTACGCACAATCTTTCTACGATACATCGAAAATTCAGAACCAGAGTCGCCTCCCCGGACGTTTCCATCTGCCTCGCCGGACGTCTCTCCAATCGCGAGACGTCCGAGTCATTCTGAAGCGATGGAGCCGTCCTATCTCAAAGTGTTCTCGAACGAGGAAATTTTCAACCACGCTCGAATGCTCGACTCACTCAGCGACGAACAGCCGATTCTCGTTGAAGCCGCGTCTGCTCCAGGAAACCGCATTCAGCTAACCGTTTGCGGCTACGATCAATCCGGCGGCCTGGCCATGGTCTGCGGGCTGCTTTTTGCCAACGGATTCGACATCGTCAGCGGCAACGCCTTCACCGCTGACAATATTCTGGAAAGTTCGATCAAGGATGGGAGCAGCCTTTCAACCGACGCTCGAAAGTTCGTTGACGTCTTCCTGCTTACTCCGCCAAAGGCCGAAACGCCTGCCGACATCTGGCAGAAATATCAGTCCGATCTGGCCAGTCTGGTGACACTCGTGCGCGATGGCGAACTTCGACAGGCACAAGCGAAGCTGGCCAGTAAAGTCGCAGCGACTTTTGCCGACACATCTGTTGAGCCGGGCATGCTCCTGCCAATCGACATCGAAATCGACAACGACCATTCCGACCGATTCACCGTGTTAAGAATCAGCGCCGACGACACTCCAGGTTTCATTTACGAACTGACCAGCTCACTCGCCCTGCTGGGCTACGACATTCACCGAGTGACTCTGACGACGCTCGGCGACCGAGCTTTCGACACGCTGTTTATCGCCCGGCAGGACGGCACAAAGATCGTTCGCCCGGAAATGCAGACGCGACTGCGAGCCGCCGTAGTTCTGGTCAAACACTTTACTCACCTGCTGCCTCAATCACCGAATCCCCAGAACGCCCTGCTCCATTTCGGGCAACTGCTGGAACGCCTTTTCGAACGACCAGACTGGGGCGATGAACTGGCTTCGCTCGACCGTCGCGAGGTTCTCGAAGCGCTGGCACAACTTCTGGGCGTCAGCGATTTTCTCTGGGAAGATTTTCTGAGACTCCAGCACGACAACCTGTTTCCTATTCTTCGAGACGTTGATGGTCTGGCTGAACGCCGCGACCGATGTCAGCTCGAAGCCGATCTAGCCGAACAGTTGACGCAAACCACGTCAAAAGACGACCAGCGTCGCTGTCTGAACGACTTCAAAGACCGCGAAATGTTCCGCGTCGACATGCGACACATCTCTGGCCGCATCACCGAGTTCGGTCAGTTCTCCGAAGAGCTGACCGACGTCGCCGAAGCCGTGACTTCGGCAGCTTTGAAAATCAGCTACGACCGACTCGCTGACCGATACGGCGAGCCGCAGGTCATGTCACATCCCCCACCTGCGGGAGAGATCGAGGTCTCAGCCGCGAGTGAGAGCCTTCCGAATAAGCTCGCCGTCCTGGCACTCGGCAAAGCCGGTGGTCGCGAACTCGGCTTCGCGTCAGATATCGAGCTGATGTTTGTCTACGAAGCCGAAGGGATAACCGACGGAAAAACGCCGATCACGGCTTCGGAGTTCTATATTCACCTGGTCGAATCCTTCACGAAAACAATCCAGGCTCGACGCAAAGGCATCTTTGAAATCGACCTTCGTCTGCGCCCGTACGGCAGTGCCGGGCCACTGGCGGTTTCGCTGTACGCCTTCGAAGAATACTTCGCACCAACCGGTCCCGCCTGGCCCTACGAACGGCAGTCACTGGTCAGACTGCGACCGATCGCTGGCGACACGGAACTCGGTCAGCGAATCATCGAACTGCGAGACAAACTCGTCTTCACCGGCGCACCGTTCGACGTCAACGCGTTGCGGGCAATGCGCGAACGTCAGCTTCGACAACTCGTTCAACCCGGAGTGTGGAACGCCAAGCTCAGCTCAGGCGGCCTGGTCGACTGTGAATACCTCGTCCAGGCTTTGCAGATCACTCACGGCCACACTCGACCGGAACTCCGTCAGGCCGGAACTTCCGACACCCTCGCCGCGCTGCACAGACATGAAATTATCACTGGCGAGCAACTCGAACACTTACACACCAACTATGTCTTCCTGCGCCGCCTGATCGACGCTCTCCGCATGGTCCGAGGCGACGCCCGAGACCTCGCCGTTCCCTCTCCCGACACCGAAGAATTCGCTTACCTTGCCCGCCGCCTCAACTACGGCAACCGAATCAGCCAGTTGCAAACCGATATCGACTCGACTATCGAAACCGTCACCACGCTGTTTGAAACGCTTCTGCCGAATTGAAGACGTCGTGGCTAGCCGCTCAACGAACAAGCTGCCCGAGAACCAGGCAAAGCAATCCAATGCCGCCGCTGATAACCATGATGGCTTTGGGCACGACTCGGTTCTGGAGTTCCTCGGGGGTGACATTCCAGGCTTTGGCGATTGGTTTCAGTTTTCGCCGCTGCTCATCCGTAAGCTTCTTCGGCGAGCGGCGATAGTCATAAAGGCCCCAGAGGAACAGGACGGTCATCAGCAAGGTGATCTCAGAAAGGATGGCCACGGATTCAGAATGCTTTCAGAATAGTCCCGGAACGAATCCAGCCATTACAGCCAGGCGACTGAAGATGACAGCAGGTAGTGGTGGAAAGTGGAAAGCTCGTTACTGCCCGTTCGGATTTCGATGCAACGTGATATCGACCTGCTGTCCGGAATCCAGCAGCACCTTTGCGTCGACCTTCTGAAAGATTTCGGCAAGCGTGTCAATAAATTCCCGCCGAAGAGCCATCTGTCGAACTTCATCGTAACTCGCCGATCCGCCTTCCGCCGCTGCGACAAATTGATCAATCAGTCGATTGAAACTCTCAGCTTCCGCGCCGGCGAGGTCCACTTTTCGCTGAGCGTACGACCGAGCCTCGTTCGTCAGCTTCGCCGCTTCGGCGGTAGCGGCGGACTCGCGCTGAGATTCGTAATCCCGCGCACGGTTCACATAAGTTTCCCGGTCGGCCCGAGCGTTCATCACGTCGACAAAGTCAGCTTTCACACGAATTGGCGGCGTGACGCCAGCGATCGTTACATCCTCAATTTCGACGCCCAGAGAATTCTGCTCCGCCAGTTCTGTCAGACGACTCAGGACGGCACGTCGGATTTCGTTGTGGCCGAGCGTGTGAACAAAGTCGACACCGCTCCGCAGAACCACATCCGCCAGCACAGAGCTGGCAAGCAGCTCAAGACGCCGTTCCCCGGTCGTCGAACCAAACAGCCAGTCGCCAACCCGATCACTGCCGATTCGATAGCTGACGTTGAGCTGCACGTTGAGCACGTTCTTGTCGCCGCTGAGTAACTCGGCATTCAACGACGAACCGACGACCTGTAGAAACGGCTCGTCCGGCCCAGCATCGCCCAACCCGGAACTTCCAACCGAGACCGTGCGAACTTCGTTGATCCTGACCCGCTCAACCTGAGTCATCGGCCAGGGCAAATGAAAATACAATCCACTGTTTCGGAGCAGAACGACTCCGTCAGCCGTCCGCTCTGCCCGCCCGAAGACCTTAAGAACGGCAGCCTCGTCGGCACCGACCACAAAGATTCCGGAGCAGGCCCAGACAGTCAGCATCGCTGCAACACTTCCGCACCAGGCAAGCCATCGCGAGTGACGAACTTCGACCGGATCGAACGGCGACGGGGTGACCGTTGCAGATTCCAAATTCGAGGAGCTACTCATTCGCCGTCCCCTCGCCGCTATTTTTTCTGACGGGCGACGGCGCCTCAGAATCGTCCTTCTGCTCGGCGTTATCAGACGCTGCCGACTCGTCCGCGACCGGCGAATCCGGTGGTAGATCCGGGACGCCGTTGACGAGTAGCTTCAACAGGCTGCTAGACGCAGACAGAACGAGCGTCGTTTTCTCATTGATGATCTTCTTATAGGAATCCAGCGTGCGGAGGGTCTGGTAGAACTCCGGATCGCGGGCGTGCGCCTCGTTCAAAACAGCCAGCGCTTCGGCTTCCCCGGCACCACGAATCCGTTCGGCCTCGGCCTCAGCACGGGAAATAATTTCGTTGTACTGCCGGTCGGCCTGGCTGCGAATCACCGCGTTTTGCGCCAGTCCGGCGCTGCGATACCTTCCCGCAATTTTCTGACGCTCACTTTTCATCCGCTCAAAAACAGCCTGCTGATTGCCTCGCGGAAAATTGATCCGCTTAATCCGGACGTCGACAATCTCAATCCCTAACCGCTCAAGAACCGACGATTCTTCATCAGAGCGCTGCCGCACGTCGTCCAGCAGCTGCCGCGAAACCTGATCGAGCGACATTTCCGTCGGATCTTTGGGTGGGCTTTCTGAATCAGAAACGCTGAGCAGATCGCCCAGCTCGACCATCGCGATCCGCGAGGCCAGCGATGAACGAACTCGCGTCTCCAGCCGAGCTTCCGCCATCTCGATCGAACCCAGCGATCGAAAGAAACGAACGGCAGGACGGTCAAGCAAATCTGAGCCGGAAGCCGGCTCGGCAATCTTCCAGCAGACGTACGCGTCGACCGTAACGTTCTTGCGGTCACGAGTAAAAACTTCGCGACCGAGCGGATCGAACAGTTGAGTCCGCCGATCGAACCGCCGAGCCGTTCCCAGCGGCCAGGGCAGCTTGAAATTCAAACCACGATCATCGGAGCGATCGAGTACCGCCACGACTTTGCCGAGCCGTTCCAGCAAAACAACTTCCGTCTCATCAACAAACACGATCGCCGTCGACAGCCAGGCAACGAGACCTGGCCCCAGCACGACGACCAGAAACCGCACAACAGCGCGCGGCGATTTTCGAGAACCTTTGTCGGATTCGTTTTTTTCGGAGGTGCTCATGAATTAACCAGAATTCGTCAAACGCAAGGTGGGCAGTGTCCACCAGTTGATCAGTTTGTCGGTGTGAAATGCCCACCCTACTCGGAAGTCGGTTGTTCTTCAGCCGCCTCATCTGGAGTCATCAAAGGCTGCAGAATCGTCGGGGTCGAAAACTTTTCAGGGTCTATTAACAACAGCCGTTGCTGACCGGCGACAGCGGGATCGATGATCGTCAACGACTGAACGGCCAGCGCATCGACGACCGCCTGAAAATATAGAGTCGTTCCTGTCAGTACTGGGTGGCTGGCGTGCTGAACAACCAGGCTGCTGAATCGAGCCACCGAAGCCGCCGCCGCCGTCACTCGCTTCGTACGTTGTTCGTGGGCGCGGTGAATAATCGCCGCCGCCTCACCGGAAAGCTCCATCCGCCGATCCGGTTCTTCGCGTGTGATCTGCGCCCAAAGCTCATCCGTAAGGATCCAGTCGGCAATCTCACCCGTCGTCGACTCGCTGTCAGACTTTTGAGAATCAACGGAACGACTGAGCCTGCGAATCGCGTCATCCCCCGCAGCACTGAGCACCGTCTGCGAATAGTAGGCTTCCGCTTCGTTGATGAGCTGTTCGTGAAGCTCCACTGCGTCCGCCACCTGCCGATAGGACGAGACGACCGACTGCGGCGGATGCACGTCCAGAAGGCTGACGGTTGCGAGTTCAACTCCCAATTCATAGTCGCCGAGTGCATTCACAATCTCGTGCCGAACCCGACGTTCGATCGACGGTCGCGACTCCGTCATCACCGTATCCAGCGAAACCGTCGCGATCGTTTTGCGAATCGAACTCTCAGCAACTGATCGAATCAATGCCTCAGTGTCGCCACACGAAAACACGAATTTTTGCAGGTCATTGATTCTGTAAGAAACCTCTGCGGTCAATTCGACGGGAACTTCATCGCCGGTCAACGTCATCGACTCAGCAGCAAAACCCCCGTGCTCCTGATCGTCGTGACTGCTGGTCCATTCGATTGGCTCCGTGCCAGTGATCTGCCTATCCAGACTTGCAGACTCCGCCGACCGAAACCCGATCTGCACAACGCGCAGGTTTCCAACCCGTTCCTTGCGAACCTTCTCAAACGGTGCCGGCCAGCGCCAATGCAGACCGGAATCCAGTGTCGTCTCAAACTTCCCGAAACGCGTCACAACAGCCTGTTGATCTTCCTCGACCAGACACAGCCCCGACATGAACCATGCCAGCGCAATCGCGGCACCAGCCAGTCGAACTATCACGCGAGCGTTCTCGACAAGTCGAAACACGATTCTGCTCGGCGACAGAACGTCAATCAGCCACTCCACCGCTTGCTCCAGCGAGTTCGTCAACTGCCCGAGGCGAGTCTGTTCCCACCGTTCGAACCACAACAGTCGAAGAGCGTTGATCATGACCGCCAGAGATGCGACCTCGTGAAAGATGGCGGCTGCTCCTGGCGACAGAATTCCCGTCGCCCCCAGAATCATTCCGACGCCATTCATTCCAAAAGCAAACAGATAGATGCTTTGCCGAATCGTGAGTACCAGTTGCCGAGACAAGCGAAGCAAACCGGGCAACGGTTTCAGAGGATCGCCCATCAGAATCAGATCACCAGCGTCAGCCGCAATCTCGCTACCAACTCTGCCAAGAGCAATACCCACCATTGCCGTCGCGAGAGCGGGCGCGTCATTGACCCCGTCGCCGATCATCGCAACTTTGCGACCGCCAGCCTCGGCATTCTCGATCCATGCCGCTTTATCAGCCGGCAACAAAGAAGACTCGACCGCGTCGAATCCGGGCAGTGACTTCTGCAACTCCTGCGCGGCGGCTTTTCGATCGCCCGTCAACATAGCGAACGACGTAATGCCCGCCGAGCGAAGCTGCGTCATGACATCGCCAGCAGATTCTCGAACGGTATCTCGAACTCCAACTATGCCGATCACTCGACCACCGACCGCCACAATGAGAGACGACTCTCCCTGGGCGTCGAGATCGATCAATGCCTCGGACACGTCATCAGACAACTCAATTCCTGAGTGATCAATCAGCCGCCGATTCCCGACGACAAGAGCCAATCGACCATCTGGATCCGAAGCAGATCTCGAGGCCCAGTCACCAAGGTCCGCCAGCTTTGCGCGAGCAGTGACTCCGGAACCGGGGTGCGTTTCAAAATCGTACACCCCCGGAACAACGCATTCTCGAACAGCAACTTCACGACAGATCAGCCGGGCAATCGGGTGCTCGCTGCGGCGTTCGGCGATGGCCGCCGTGCGGAGTAATTCCGTCTCGTCGACATCGTTCACGACAGAAACGACGGTGCCAATTTCCAGCTCGCCCTTCGTCAACGTGCCGGTCTTGTCAAACGCGATGGTGTCAACTCTGGAAAGCCGTTCGAGCGCGATCGACCCTTTCACCACGACGCCTGATCGAGCGAGCCATGCCATCGCGGCCATCACCGCGCTCGGCGTTGCCAGAATCAACGGACAGGGACAGGCAACAACCAGAACACTGAGCGCCGGTAGAAAACCCGGTCGCCACTCGCCCGTATTGAGTCGCCAACCGATCAACGTGCAAACGGCAACCGCCAGCACGACAGGTAGAAACATTCGCGCATAACGGTCCGCCGTTCGTTCGAGCGGTGCCTTGCGTTCGGTGGCTTCCGCCACGAGCTGTACGACTTTTGCGAGCGTTGATTCTGTTGAAACTCGCGACGCCTCAACTTCCAACGCTCCGAATTGATTCAGCGTGCCGGCAAAAACTTCATCTCCAACCATCTTTTCAAACGGCAGACTTTCACCCGTCAAAGCACTTTGGTCGACAGCCGATGCCCCTGACCGAACAACTCCGTCGACGGGAATCCGTTCACCAGGCCGAACGACTACAACCTGCCCCACACACACATCGGCCACGGCGACTTCAGTTTCACGTCCGTCGTCAATCAAGTGAGCAGTGGGTGGACAGAGATTAAAGACCGCGCGAATCGCTCGCTGAGCACGATCGACGGTGAACCCTTCGATACTCTCACCACACAACGCGATGAACACGACCAGGGCTGCCGTTGAATGTTCCCCCAGCACGATCGCCGCCAGACAGGCAATCGTAAGCGCCAGATCCGCTCCGACTTTTCCGTCGAACAGATTCTCAAGCGTCTGATAAAGAATCCGTGCCCCGCCCAGCACAGCGGCCAGCAAAGCCAGTCGAAAGCCGCCGAGCGACTGGTAATCCGACCACGCCGACACGCCCGTCTCTTCGAGAAAGCTGACTATCAGATCGACAGCAAACAGAGCACCAACCACCAGCGTCAGGAAATAGATCGGCGCAGATCTGTAGTGAAAACTGCGTCCAACGTCAGACGCAGAGCCACCTATAGGAGTCTCGTCAAGAAACTCGCGGCAGGATTCGGGACAGTAATGCATGGAAGTCCAACGTCAGGAAATGCAGATTTCGATGCTACAGAAGCACGAATGAGCTTTCCACGGGCACGCACACTCTCTGGCGACGTTGTCCGCTCGGCAGGTGCATGAGCTGACAGTTTGACAGGTCAAAACTCGTCAGTGCCATGGGCGGCGGCCATCGACCGCACTCGACCGAGGTGACTATTCCGTTGCCCCGCCTACGACCGGCTGCAGTTCCGGTTCGGCTGAAACCGCTTCAGCCGTTTCTGTAGCTGCTGCGTTTTCTGCGACAGGCTTTGCAGTCGCCACGGACTTTGCGCCAGGATACTTGAAGGTGGGCAATGATGGCCTCGGCTTCGGTTCTGACTCGACGCGACATTCAGGCAGGGCTTCTTTCAGCTTTTTCAAACCCGCTGCCGTCATGTCAGTATCGCTGACGTTGAGATACGCGAGAGACCTGAACCCGGCAATCACGGAAATGGAATCGTCGGTGATCACTGTCCCATCAAGCCCTAGATGTGTCAGATCGGCAAACCCGTTTAATTCTGCGAGTCCCTCATCGGTAATCCCGGTATGCGAAAGCTGCAGTGCCTTCAAACTTTTCAGTGGCCTGATGTGAGGCACCATCTTGTCCGTCACCGCCGTTCCACTGAGGTAGAGCATTGCCAGTTCAGGCAAACGTTCAATGTGTGTCAGGCCGTCGTCCGTCACCAGCGACCAGTTCAGCCGGAGCAGCTTCAGACTCACGATTCCTTCGATACTGGCCAGCCCCTTGTCACTGGTCGATGTCCACTGAGCACTGACCAGCAGCAGGTTGTTCAAATTTCGTAATTGAGCCAGCCCGGCGGTCGAAATCCTCGTTGCATCGGTCACGAGAAAGAGATTCCGAAGGTAGCGAAATTGCGAGATCACATCGGTGCGAATTATTCCTGTCGTCGCCAGGTGCTCATTGAAGATCGTCACCAGAATTCCTGGTGTTCCGATCAACGGATCATCCACTTCCGCGACCTTACAACCCAGTTCCTTCAATCGCTCGATGGCATCCCGTTCTCTGAGTTCGATCTGGTCGGCGGTCAGTTCGAGCGGTCCGTCCGTGCCTTTGCCACAACCGGTCACACCGCATAATCCAGACACGACAACCAGCATCAAGACAACCCGTGCCACACTTTTCATCGAAGTCCGACGATGCATTCTTCGCAGTCTCCGATCTATTCAGCGATTTCAAAATCGATAACGTGGCTGCCAGGTTCAATGGTTACTTCGCGCTTAATCCGATCAGTCCCGACCATGATCTCAACTTCGTGATTACCGATCACGAGCCCGGCAACATCGTCGTTGTAGAAGACTTCGTAGGTTCCGTCGGCCTCGGCAAATGCGAACGAAGAACTGCCTGAAAAGCCGGAGTCAGCGCTGTTGCCAGCTACGGGAAAGAAGCGTAAGGCCCCGGCAACCCCTTCGCCGTTTCGCGTAACACGCCCGGTCAGCTCAGCCAGTTCCGGCAGTTTGGCGCTGTCCATCATGCCGGAAAACATCCAGTAGGCCAGAAAAAACATAACCGTTGCGGCGGCAACGCCCGGCAGGACACGATGCAGAAGCAGGTAGTTGACCTCGGTAAAATCGTAGCTGACTTTGTCAGCGTCCGCTGGATCCTGAAAGTCTTCCGGGCGGTTTCGTTTGCCGGTTTTCGACAACAGACTGCTCGCGATGGATGCGGCATTCGCTCCAGATCCAGACTCGCTCGCCGCTCCCGCTTCGACCTGACTCGGCTTCGGCTTGCTCTTTTTCCGAGGCGCCGGTTCATCGTCATCGTCGTCGGTGATCACCGGCGGGATGTAGCGAGGTCGAGGTTCGGGCTCCTTGAGACTGAAAAAGTCGTCGCCGAAGATGGCGTCTTCCTCTTCCTGCTCGGCGCTCTTCTTAGGGGCGACAGACTTTGATGCCGCTTCGCCGTCGCCCAGCAGCATTTCTTCCGAGTCGTCGGACGGCGCATCCGGAATCAGGATCTTTTCTTTGCACTTTGGACACTTGCCCTCGGTGCCGGCCAGTTTGTCCTTGACTTTCAGAGACGCACCGCAGTGATCACATTCGCAACGAATTGTCATGCCGCCCCTCAACTATCCACTGCGACCGGGACACTACCTCAAAAAACCTGGCAGCACGGCGAAACCGGCTGCCAGGGACTTTGCGAATACAATTTCAGGCGTTCAAGACTGATGTTAATTCGCGCCGAAACTTCCAACGGGAATACCAGACGAGATGTTTCCGAGGTTCGCGAATACCTGATCATTGATATTTTCGCTCAAAGACTTGACCGAACCATCTGCCAGGCAGAACTGGGCAAGCCCTGCATGCTCACTGGCGGGCGAGCTGTAGTGATCGCCCTTGTTAATGCCACCACGCGCCCGGTTGAGTGACGGAGTCGTTGAAGGCGGTTGAGTTGAAGGCGTTGGCGATGTCGTAAACAACGTCGCAGCACCTCCCCAGGCCCAGCCATCGCTGCTGATTCGACGCGTGTCGGGAGTAGCTGTTGCCAGCCTGTTAAACCTCGCCATCTCTCCGACCATCACAACGTTGCTGGTGCCGTCGGTAATGTCTGTGACGCTGGTGGAACTGTTTATAAAGAGAACACCCATATTTGCCCCATGCTGAGCATAGGCCAGGTTGGCAGGCAGAGCCGCCTGAGCAGGTGTCATTCGGAAGACGGGCCGCAGCACAGAACCGCTGCCAAAGGTTGTCTCGGCACCATCATTAATAATGATGCCCGACCCGGCACATCCACCGTAATCGTTTCCGCCTTTCGTGGCAGAAACGTCGACTCGGTAGGTATTGTTAAATTTGAGCGGCTCCATCGTGCTTCGACGGGACGGACAATAGAACGCTCGAATCTCATTCAGAGCAGCAGGTCCTGACGTAACAGTCAGTGGACATACAGAAGCGCCTCCGGCTGGCAGGAAGTGGTGGTCGTACACATTGCCGGGACACTCAAACCACGTCTCGTAGACATCTTTGTAATCCATAAACGGCAGGATATGCAGCATCCAACTGTCTCCGTGAAGCCCGGAAGTTCCGCCACTGGTTGTAGATACTCCTTCATTGGGATCGTTTGTCTGCAACGATGTACTCCCGGAACTCGCCAGAAATTGCGAAGCAATCATTCCCGGCGGGAACACTCCATGAGCAGTCTGGTAATTGTGCAGCGCAAGCCCCATCTGTTTGAGATGGTTCTGGCACTGGCTGCGGCGGGCAGCTTCGCGAGCCTGCTGAACAGCCGGCAGCAGAATGGCGATCAGGATCGCGATGATCGAAATCACGACCAGCAGTTCGATCAAGGTGAACCCACGACGAATAGCTCGACGACTCATGGCATAAACTCCCGAAGACAGTTAGTTGAACTCGATCCCGGCCAAATCTGATGCAGTCAGATCAGGAAGAGAATGAAGGATAAGGGTGCTGATCACCTTGCGATAATTCTGTTAACTCGATTGAGCGATGGTACTTGGCGCCCGATCGGACCGTCAACAAGAAACCCGACTGAGCTCTGTTGAGCATCCGAAGACCTGCCCAACCAACATCAGTGAATGACTGCATTGCCAGTCACCACGAATCAACTGGCGACAGTCCGCCTGCGAACTTCTCGGACAAGACACAAGAGTGCCACCAGATCATAGAGCGAGTGTGCGATCATGAGCGTCGCGAGGCTGACAGGTTCTGCAAAGTGAAGCAGGCAACTGAAGTAAAGACCAACGCAAAACGTACAGGCCGCATAACCAGGTGAGATCCAGTGCAGAAGCCCGAACAGCACATTCGGAACAACCAGAGCCACAAGTAATCCGTGACCGCCGAGCCAGTTCTGCAGAAAGCCTCGAAACAGCAACTCCTCACCAACTCCGGCAAACAACGAAACGACGACAAGCTCTGCAAACGTCACTCTGACGACGATCGGCCCCAGAAGATCTCCCGACAGCTGCCAGAGTTCCCTCAGCCAGACAATCCGCGTCCGCCGCTCGAATTGCAGCAGTGCGAACATTGGTAATGTCACGAGCAAAGCTGCCCCCCAGATCGCGGGTGTCAGAATGTCTGTCTGGGTAAGCGAGCCTGCTGCCGGAACACCAGTCAGCACCTGACCGACAAAAGCCACACCAACGCAGCCAGCGAATGCCGCTGTCGAAATCGCAATCAGAAAGAAGCGACCGTACGGCTCGTCATGACCTTGTGGACTAATTCTGCCGGTTTCCGGCTGCGAGGATTCAAGCTCTTCGTCAGGCATGACGCGCTTTCTGTCGCCAGTCAATGATCGAGAAAACCGTCACAGACAGACTGGCGATGCCAGACGCGCATCCAGACACAACCGCTGCAACACCTGTTGAAGAGGAACGAGTCGATTTTCGTTCAACACTCGTCGATATCATGGGAAGCCCGCATGGCCGGTGAATTTCTCGCGATCAAGAGCAGACCGGATAACTGCCCACCTCAGACGCTTCGGCTCTGACATCCGGTCAGGTCGCATGGACACGCCCAAAAGTGACTCTGATTTACAACAGGATTGACTCTCTCTGAGTTCGACCGTCCACACCAGTCATGTTCCCTTGATCGCCGTCGTCGTTCTGCCCCCTCGGAACTTCGACGGCGATCTTTTTATGCGCTAAGAGCATCTCACAAGAGCAGCAGAGCGAGAAAACCGAACCCGGTGAAAAATGTCGAACTGAAAACCCAAATTGCCAGAGAATCAAGCCACCCAGAACACCGAGGTTTCAGAAAGCGCCACGTGAGATTCGTTACTCGGTGGCCGCTGTCTTCTCCGCAGCTCAAATCCGGTCGCCAGCTCTGTGGGGTGAGGCGAAGCATAGAACTGCTCGAACGCTACGGCTACAGCCACAAGCGACGGTTCACGACTGAGCCGGGCAGGTTTCCAAAAACCTAGAACGAACGTGAGTTAAGGGTAGCGTCTTATCGTAAGGTAACCCGACGCTAAACTCATCGCCGCTTTAAAGCCACGCGGCAGCTGCGTAGTGAGCCGTCACGATTCCGACTGCCGCTGCAGCGCCGACTCGAATGTTGTCGTCGATGCGCGACTTGACAGACTCGCAGATCGCCGCCAGCAGAGTGGCCGATCCGCCGACGACAAGAGCCAGCGGAAACGAAACTGCCGGACGCGACTCGCCCCAGTAGACCATCGCTGACCACGGCACGGCGAACGCCAGGAAGCACAGAAATCCGGCCCAGCTCTTCTGACGGTTCCACGGAAGCCGAGGCCCGGGTAACAACAGCCCACCGACCGTCGCAAATCCATCACCGAACGAAATAATCGCCAGCGTTGCCAGTCCAAGCTGAGCATGAGCGGGAATCAGCATCAGCAGCAGAAACACAGGAACGGTGTACCCAAGAATACAGGCCGGATTGCTGGTCTCACCCGTGCGAGCGATGCGGCGATACTTCACAGCTGTGGCGATGCCAATGCCGCAAATAATCAGCCCCAGCCACGCTCGGCAGTCCCACGACAACGGGTCTCGGTGCGGGATAAACCACAGTATTGTCGGCAGAAGCCCCGGCAGAATATGAAGAAGCCGTCGCTTGCACTCGATCGCTGACATTCGACCGAACATCGCGGGACGTCGCAGCGGCGTGTCCTGCTGAAAAGTGGTCACAACCTGCGCCACTGATTCCCGCCTGAGCCCCACAGCACCGGCCTGAGGCTGAGCAGTGGTCGCGGGTGTTGCAAAGTCAGACATCGGATTCTCGATCTGTTACAAAACTCAGGCGGCCACGCAGGGGAAGTTGGTCTCCAACGGTGCGGATTCACTCAGATTCCATATCGACCAGCCAGGCTGAGCTGAATCAGGCAAATTGACACTCTGCCTGATACTGCTAAAGTCGTTTCGTTCGGCCGGGCGGGACCACGACAAGTCACTCCCTCACCAGCCTCTCAAGTCTGCCCGGACCATCGCCCGGGCAGCTCAGCCCCCATAAACCTGTTTCGGTCAATGCGTTCCGCACGGACGAACGACCAGTCTGGCTCGCACTTCATGTCTCAGGAAATTCCCGACTACTACCTCGGCACTCGCATCGACGGCGTCCATCTGAACGCAGAACAACTCAATGTAAGGTCAACTGACCTGAACGATTTAATCGGTTCTGTCAGTCATACCGAGGCCCTTTTCAACATCCTGTTGAATCGCCTGCCGTCTGAAGACGAACGACGGCTGTTCGACATCGTACTCGTCGCGTTCCATGCTGGCTGGGGAGTGCTGCCGCCGACCACACTGGTGCCACGAATCGTTGCCGGCACGGGCGTCAACACGGCTCAGGCGATGGCCGCCGGATTCCTCGCCAGTGGCCCGTACCATGTCGGCGCGATCGAGCACGGCATGAAACTCTATAAAGCGATCGCCGAAGAGTTTCTTGCTCAGAAGAAGGACAATCCAACTTCTGCCGACGTCGAGCAGTTTGCCTTCGACGCGACAGCTCGACGCATCGAATCTGGCGAGATTCTCGGAGGATACGGACACCCTCTGCTTCGCAAGGACCCCCGCCCGATTCACATGCGGAGACTGATGTGCGAAATGAACACCGAAGGGATTTATGTTGACATCTACGACGGCGTCGTTCGAGCAATGCTCGATAAGAAAGGCGTCGTCCCGAATGTTGACGGCATGACCGGGGCCATCCTGCTGCACCTGGGTTTTCAGGTCGAACACGGAACCGGACTTTTTCTCCACGCGCGATCAGCCGCGATGCTGGCACACATCATCGAAGAACAAACCGAAATGCCGTATCAGACGATGCGACGGTTCATGTTCATGCCGATCGCGATGCCGAAGCTGTTCAACGCTGACTTCAAAAAACTGACGAAGCGTTTCAACGGCCTGCGGGATTCCAAAGTTTTTCAAATGATGAAAAACACCGTCAACTCGTCAACACGCAAAGCGAAAGAGAAAGCCGCCGAGAAAGAGCAGGCCGACATGGACACGATCAACGACCACCGCAAAGCTCGAGCATCCGCGCCGGTTGATACTTCAGTCCTGACTGGCAACGCAGATTCGGTCGACCGAACAACCCGCCAGAAAGGTTTTGAAAACGACCTGGATCTCGCCGAGACGGTTCCCGACGAAGGTCTGTTCTCCGAAGAACTGATTTCAGACTGCTCATCTCCTGAGTTGCTCGCCGGTGCGGCGTTCTTCCTGTCGAGTTGTCTTCAATCGATCTCCGAAAATAAAGCCGGCGAAGCAGACAGCTCACAGAAGGCCAGAACCGAATCGCTGGTCAATTCAGCCCTCGAACTTGTTCGCCAGGCAGCGCACACGCCCGATAATTCGAATGAGAACTGACCTGCCGCGGGACCGGTTCGAACCGACCAGATAAATGCTTCACCAGAAGTCGACCGGTAGGAACTGACCCTGCGATCCTTTAACCTCATCCGGCGTGACCTCTGCGATCAACTAAAGCAGACGACAGAAAAGGCAACCATGCCCGATTCATATATTGTGCGATACGGATCGACTCGAACCGTCGCTGAATTCAGTTTCAAAGGCCCTCAACAGTTTCAGCGATCGGACTCCGTTCTGATCCGCAGCAGCCGAGGCACGGAATGGGGCGAAGTACTCTGCCCCGCGTCCGACTCAACCCGCAAATACCTCAAGAGCGAAGAACAGGCTGGTCGAATACTTCGAGGAGCTGACGACGACGCCTGGTCCAAACGTGATGAAATGCTGGCGCGCGAGCAGGACATTTTCAAAGAGGGCCGGCAGATCATTCGCGACCACAAGCTGAATATGAATCTGGTCGACGTTGAGTGTATCTTCGGAGGCGAACGAATCGTCTTCTACTACCTGTCAGAACAGCGCATCGACTTCCGCGAACTCGTCAAAACACTCGCCAGAAATTTCCAGGCGCGAATCGAAATGCGGCAGATCGGAGTTCGCGACGAAGCAAAACTGCTCGCTGACTTTGGAGACTGCGGACGCCCCGTCTGCTGTGGCAGCCATCTGACCGAAATGCCGCCCGTCTCGATGAAGATGGCCAAGATGCAGAAGGCGACGCTCGACCCGAACAAGATTTCCGGACGATGCGGACGTCTGAAATGCTGCCTGCGTTACGAATTCGACACCTACGAAGAGTACCGTCGCGAACTCCCGTCCAACGGCACCATCGTCGTCACGAAGCAGGGCCAGGGCAAAGTTGTGGCTCAGGAAATCCTCGCGAAAAAAGTGCTCGTTTCCTACGACGGCGGTCGACGAATGATCGTCGACCTTTCGGAAATCCTGACCACGGTCAGTGCGAAGAAGGGTGGATCAAACGCTGGTGGTAAGTCGAAACCAGGCCGGGAGAATGCGCCCGACCTATCGAACTCCGACGCTGATAAAAAATCAAAGCCAACCGATACGCCCAAAAAACAGTCGCCCGGCAATTCAAACCCCGACCGACCGCAACCATAGGGTGAGCACTGCCCACTGGATTGACTTTCCGACGCTCTGGACCCCTTCGACGTGCCGATCATCCCCCTTGAATTACTTGCCGCTGGCGAACGAGCACGCATCGTCGAAATCGATGGCGACGGTACCTTCGTCAACCGTTTGAACGAAATGGGCCTGGACGAGAACGTTGAAATCAAAATGGTCCAGCCAGGCAGTCCGTGTATCATCGCGCTGGACAATCACCGCCTCAGCTTCCGAGGAGAAGAAGCCGGCATGATTTTTGTGGATACTGACCAGACAGCTAACTAGCAGGAAACCAGGCTGCTACGAATTTCGACGTGTTGAATTCGGGAATTGAGTCCCCATGTCCGTCGCCGCGCCCGCTCCAACTGCGGAAACCCGCACTCTGCCGATCCGGCGGCGAGCGGACCTTGCATGCCACGAGCAACACATCGGCGGCAGCCGTTACTGGCACATTAAAGACCCGGTTTCACTGAGGTACTACCAGCTCAGCCCGGAAGAACACGCCGTGCTGATGATGCTCGACGGGACGGTCTCTTTGCAGGACGTCCGGCGACGATTCGAAATTGAGTTCGCCCCGCAGCGTCTTTCGCTTCCTCAAGTGCAGTCGTTTCTCGCGATGTTGCACAGTTCCGGGCTGGTGATCTCCGACTCGCCAGGCCAGGCCGAAATCCTGATCTCAAGAACTCGCAACACTCGTCATCAGCGACTGTTAACTCAGTTCTCGAACGTGCTGGCCATCCGGTTTCGAGGATTCGATCCGCACCGCTTCCTCAACTGGCTGGTTCCACAAACCCGATTTCTGTTTGCTCCGTGGTGCGTGACGTTCTGCTTTGGTTTTATGCTGGCCGCCGGAGTTCTGGCGGCTGTCCGCATCGACACGCTGCAATCAAGACTTCCGCATTTTCACGAATTCTTCGGCGCGACGAATCTGATTCTGCTGGCAGCAACACTCGCAGTGACAAAAGTGCTGCACGAACTCGGCCATGCCGTGTCCTGTCGACACTTCGGCGGCGAGTGTCACGAGATGGGCGTCATGCTGCTGGTGTTCACGCCCTGCCTTTACTGCAACGTTTCAGACGCCTGGATGCTGCCCAGTCGCTGGCAACGCATCGTCATCAGTGCTGCCGGAATTTACGTCGAACTACTGCTGTCAACAGCCTGCCTCTTCCTGTGGTGGTTCACTGTGCCGGGCGTCTTTAATTCGCTGTGCCTGAACGTCGTTTTTGTATGTTCGGTCAGCACGTTGCTTTTTAACGGTAACCCCCTGCTCCGCTATGACGGCTACTACATCCTCTCGGACCTCGTCGAAATTCCCAATCTTCGACAACAGGCCGGAGCACTCTTCCGCAACTGGATGAGTGTCTGGTTTCTCGATACCGAACTCGCCAATCGCCGACTGCTTCCGCAACGCCGCAAAGCGTTCCTCGTTATCTGGCACGTCGCTTCCTGGCTGTATCGACTGCTGGTCGTTTGGGGAATCATGTGGTTTGTCCATCGCGTTCTTGAACCTTATGGTCTGGAGCCTCTGGTCGTCGTGATGGCCGCACTGACGGTTGCCGGAATGTTCCTCTCACCTGTCGTCAGCCTTGTCAATCTGCTGACCAGCCCGTTCTGGAGCCGAACTGTGAACTGGTCGCGATTCCGAATTCGGACGGTGTGCATTCTCGGCCTGGTCGTCGCCGTTCTGATGACACCGTTTCCGTTTTCGGTCCGAACACCGGTCGTCATCCGCCCAGAAAATGCACGCAGCGTCTTCGTTCATCAGGAAGGCACGCTGCTTTGGACGGTTGCCCCTGGTACGAAAGTTGATCAGGGCCAGAAGCTGGCAACTTTCCGGAATCGCTCGCTCGACAGGCTGATCGTCAAACTTGAAGGCGAAGTTGCCGTACTCGAACAACGGCTTCAAAACCTGGCAGACCGGCGACTACGAGACGGAGACACAGTTGACGCCTTGATTCCGGCCACGCAGGAGCGTCTCGAAGAGAAGAAGAACGAACTCACGCATCGCATCGCCGATCGAGAGCGATTAACGCTTCGAGCCCCGACTGCCGGCATCGTCATTCCGCCACCAGCCGTGTCGCGTGCGAAAGAAAAAACAACAGAGTCGGCCGAACTGCCACACTGGAGCGGCTCACCGCTCGACGAAGCAAATCTTGGAACAACACTCGCAAGCGGCACCGAGTTGTGCATGATCGGCCAGCCCGACCGATTCGAAGCCATTGTGGCTATCAATCAGGGCGACGTTGAATTCGTTGTGCCCGGCCAGAAGGTCGAACTCCTGATCGACCATGTCCCCAATGAAGTGCTGACTGGCGAGATTGTCGACGTCGCCGAAATCGATCTCGCCATCGCACCGCGAGAACTGATCGAGCATGACGAGTTTCCAACGCGCCTCGACGCCGACGGTGTCCCGAGACCCCTGGCCACGGCATACCAGGCGAAAGTCCGCCTGAATCCGGCGACGTCGCAACTTATCGTTCGAGCGACCGGCCTGGCGAAAATCCATTCCGTCCCACAATCCGTCGGCCAAAGACTGCTGCGATTTTTCCGCCAGACTTTCCGTTTCCGGTAGTCAGATAACGACGTCTGACACGGCAATCGCTGAATTCGAGAAAGTGCCGGAACATCAGCCGCGCACGTTCAACCGGCCATGACCGCAGCCAGATCTCAGGTTCCACAGAACGTCGCTTTCACAACTTCATCGGGAGTCGGCGCGGCTTCATACTCAGCAAACTCGGGGCGAGAATCGAACGGGTACTGCAGAGCTTCGTTGAGTCGATGAAACGGATCAAAGTCGCCAGCGCAGGCGGCCTGAATCGCTTCCTCAACGCGATGGTTTCTCGGGATAACGACCGGGTTCGACCGGCGCATCAGGGCAAGAGTTTCGTCTTGATCCGCATCGACCAGACGAGCTCGCCACCGGTCCAGCCAGCCAGTGATCTCGACAGGGCAATTGAAGAGACGGGTCACGTTCTCGTCATTGCCACTTTCGAGTGCGTCTGAAAGATGGCGAAACACCAGTGTGAAGTCGGCTTCCCCTTCAGTCATCGCTGCCAGCAGAGCTTTGACCATTTCCCAGTCTTCCGCTCGGCCTTCTGCCAGACCGATTTTCGCGGTCAGTCGTCGCTCCAGCGAGTTCTGCTGAAGATCGAAGAATCGATTGAGCACTTCCTCAGCCAACTCGACAGCTTTCTTTGAGTCGTCATCGAGCAGGGGCAGGAGTGTCTCGGCAAACCGAGTCAGATTCCACAGGCCAATCGGTCCCTGATTACTGAATGCGTAGCGTCCCTGATGATCGATCGAGCTGAACTTCTTCGCCGGATCGTACACGTCGAGAAAAGCGCACGGACCAAAATCAATCGTCTCACCCGATACCGTCATGTTGTCGGTATTCATGACACCGTGGATAAATCCAAGCTGCATCCAGTGAGCAATCAGACTGGCCTGCCGCTCGACGACTCCTTCCAGCAGGGCGAGGTACGGATTCTCCGACTCGCGGGCATCGGGATAGTGTCGAGCGATCACGTAATCGGCCAGCACCTTGAGGTTCTCAATGTCCTGCCGGGCAAGAAACCACTGAAACGTGCCGATGCGAATGTGCGACTGAGCGACTCGCGTGAAAACTCCGCCCGGAACGCGGCTTTCGCGGAAGACGTTTTCACCAGTGGCCACGGCGGCAAGTGCTCGAGTCGTCGGGACGCCGAGAGCGGCCATGGCTTCTGAAACGATGTACTCACGTAAAACCGGTCCCAGCGCCGACCGGCCATCGCCCCGACGGGAAAACGGCGTTGGGCCGGAACCTTTCAACTGAATGTCGTAACGGACTCCGTCGTGCCCGATGACTTCACCCAGCAGAATCGCACGCCCATCTCCAAGCTGTGGTGAAAAGCCGCCGAACTGATGCCCGGAGTACGCCATTGCCAACGGCTCTGCCCCATCTGCGAGCTGGTTGCCCGACAGCACGGCGAGTCCTTCCGGGGAATTCAGCCAGTCAATGTCGATTCCCAACCCGGTCGCCAGACCATGATTCATTCGGATCATCGACGGCGCGGCAACCGGCGTTGGCTTCACCAGGGCGAAGAACGTTTCGGGCAAACGGGCGTAGCTATTGTCAAAAGGGATTCGCATGAGATTACAGTCTTGAAGCAGCAGTCCTGAATTCACAAAAACAGCCAGCCAATCATGTGCCGGACCTGCTCCGTCATGCCGGCCGCATCGCAGAAATCATCCTGCTTCCGGCATTGTGCCCTGACAATTCCCAAAAGGATACCGCAGGCACAAGCCGACCGAACGGCAGGAAAAATCAGCCTCTACGACATCGAAAGCGTCTCTCTGGACAACTGTCCGATTTCAGATTGCCGCAACGAGTAAGACCGCTGTCCCGGCAATGCGGGCTGGCTGCGTCAGACGCGACAACTCAATCTTCGTCGAACAATTTCTTCTGTGTCGGAAAGCGAAGTATGCCGATAAACGAAGAGTCGGGATCTATTCGTCGAATTGTGACAGGCCGACTGCCGTGGCCACGTAATCGCCCCGCCCTGCTTCGCTCGACAGTATCCTTAATCGACCGCTGATTCAGACTCTGTCACTTTAATTGCCGGAATAAGCTGCAAGCACTTTCTGGCTGTTGGCAAACCCGTCGACTGTCGCCGTTTTCAGACTCAACAAGTACAACATTCGACAACGACAACGTCCGGCAATTGAGACGCTCAAAAATATCAGTCCTGTCGATCGGTGACCCGCCATGCTGAAAACACGGCAGAAACTCGGAAAATATCGCATCGAACGGCGTCTCGGGGCGGGCGGTTTCGCCAATGTCTATGCAGCAATGGATACCGTTGAGGGGATTCGCGTTGCTCTGAAAGTTCCTCATGCCAGCATCGTTGATGAAGCCGTGCTGCAGGATTTTCGTCGCGAAGTCAGACTGGCTGCCAAACTCGACCACCCCAACATCCTGTCGTTGAGATTCGCTGGCTTTTACGAAAACGAATTCATCATCAGTTTCCCGATGGGTGAAGAAACGCTGGCTGACCGATTAACGCGCCGCATGTCTCTGTCGACGGCCCTCGACCTGGCTCGGCAGATGCTCGAAGCCGTTGCCTGCGCTCACCGGCACAAGATCGTCCACTGCGACATTAAGCCCGAAAACTTTATTCTATTCCCCGAAAATCGGCTCAAACTGACAGACTTCGGTATCGCCCGCGTTGCTCAGAAAACGATGAAGGGTGCCGGAGAGGGAACCGTCGGATACATGGCGCCGGAACAGGCCATGGGCAAACCGTCGTATCGAGCCGATGTTTTTTCCCTGGGGCTGATACTTTGCCGCATGTTCTCGGGACAGTGGCCAGAGTATCCCTTCGCCTGGCCAACGCCGGGGCACCGCCGACTGCGAATGCGGCTTCACCCGGACATGATCGATCTCATCCGACGCGCGATGGACCTGAACCCTCGAAAACGATTCCGGGATGCCGAACAGATGCTCTCGGCATTTCTACCAGCGATGCGCCGCACCTTGAAACGGGAACAGGACCGCAAGAAACGACACAGCTAACGCGAAGGCCCCGGAAGGTTCAATCGCCTTCAGTGTGTTCGAAACGATCGAGCCGGAGGAAAACGGACCAACCTGCTCAGTATTGTAGATATTGAACAGCCGCTATAACTGGTTATGCAACGATTACCCCGGTTCTTCCTGCAACACGATTCAGACGCCCCCGAAACTCTTCAGCTTGGAGGCGCAGAGGTCGTCGTCTATTCTCGACGCAGCCCGCTTAAGGAAACGGTCAACGAGGATGCCGCCGCTATTATCCCTGTCGGAGACCAGTCGTTTGTCATGGTCGTCGCGGACGGTGTCGGTGGTTACAGCGGCGGAGAAGAAGCGTCGAACCTCACTCTGCAGCGACTGGCTGAAACAATCGCCACCGACTGCCTGGATCCGGCTCTGCTGCGAATATCAATTCTGAATGGGATCGAACGAGCCAATTCGGCAATCCTTAAGCTGAACTCAAAAGCCTGCACGACACTGGCCGCGATCGAATTCAACGCGGGAGAAATCCGCCCATATCACGTAGGCGATTCCATGATCCTCGTCTGCGGACAGCGAAGCCGGATGCACTACCAGACAGTGTCGCACTCGCCAGTCGGGTTTGCCGTTGAGTCCGGCATGCTCAGCGAAGACGACGCGTTGCACCACGACGAGAGAAATATCGTTTCCAACGTGGTCGGCGACGAGCAGATGCGAATCGAACTTGGTCCACCCCTGAAGCTCGCTCAGCGCGACACAGTGCTGATTGCAAGCGACGGACTGTTTGACAACCTGAGAGTCGACGAAATCGTCTCCACCATTTGCAGCGGTTCGTTGACAAAATCAGTCGAGCAACTGGTCAAGCAGGCTCGCCACCGAATGACGAACCCAACCAGCGACGTTCCATCCAAACCTGATGACCTGACGATCTGTGCGTTACGACAGACGTCAAAGCACTAACCTCGACTTTTGCTGTCATGCGGGGGAGTACGAGGGCATTGAGTATTGCGACTCGCAACCTCCTGTCCAGTTAAAGGGATGAAGTATCCGAAACGCGACGCCAAATGGCCATTCATAACGTGGAGCGAGATCGAACGAATAGTTAGTCGGGGCGGCCTCACTGCGGGTGAAGAATACGATCTTTGGGATTGCCTGTTCCTCAACACTGACGAAGTCGGCTGCCTGAGTGGTTTGTATCAGGATACCAGCATGATCGTGTGCGACGTAACTTCTGGTCATTTCGTTCGATGGACAGGGTTCGTAAAAGGTGTTCGCGACAAGTAGGCGTTGACTACGATTCGCGACGTTTTTTCTGAAAATCCGGAAGGTCGGGTAATCAATCTTCGTAAGAGACTATGACTGGCAGCGCGTTGCATTCGTTTACTACGTCTGCCGAGTTGCGGTTTCACGCAGAAGACGAAACCGCAACTCCAGGTATCGCCAACAAGACGCGTTTACCAGTGTCCCCTTCGGAGGCTGAGTGCGAAGTCGACACAACGTGCTGGAATCGCACACCCAACGGCGACAAGCGCAAAGGTATCGACAGCCTCATTCGAATCTCATGATGCGATCGTTTTACTGTCTCGGAATGCTGAACCAGGATATTTCCGGTCAAACCTGGCCTGAGTTTGAAGTGGACACGTAAAGATGTTCTTCCGGATTCGTCCATCGCGCAAGAACCATTCAAATCTCGGCGTGCAGTGGTCAACAACTGGTAAAAATGGGAACATCGCAGAGAATTCTTCCATGTGGCGTCTCGTTTGTTCTATTTCGGCACGTTGGTGACGTGTTCATAGTCGTCGTCAAAGAGATCCCATGCATAATTCTCACTGGTATCAGGATCGACTTACAGACAGTCGACGTAAAAACCGATTCGACCTTGAGTCCGAACGCGGTCGCAATGCGATCAGTCGCATTGCAGGCCGGGTAGCTGAGGCAGTGGGACAGGATACTCCGTTTCAGAAAAAGCCACTTGGAATCGTCAACGTTCCGAAGATTCCGGGTTGCGAAATTCGCGGGCTTCTAGGCCGTGGCGGCATGGGAGCAGTGTATCTCGGCTGGCAGTCGCGGCTGGAACGCCTGGTTGCCATCAAGGTTCTGCCGTCATATTCGACTCTGCAGCCACACCTGGTGGCTCGGTTTGAACGTGAGATATCAGCCGTAGGGCGATTGGACCATCCATCCGTCGTAACCGCCTTTGACGCCAATCAGCAGGGCGACGTGCATTACCTGCTGATGGAATATGTTGAAGGAGAGACATTATCGCAGCTTGTCCGTCGCGAAGGACGGTTGCCGGTTGAGGTGGCCCTTGAGATTGTCCGTCAGGCTGCCATCGGAATGCAGCATGTTCACGACAGCGGGCTGGTCCATCGTGATCTCAAACCGTCGAACCTAATGCTGAATTGTGACGGTCGGGTCAGAATTCTCGATTTGGGATTGGCAAGATTCGACGTTAATGAGAATCGGCCAGCCGACGAAATCACATCGACCGGTCAGGTGATGGGAACCATTGAATTCATGGCTCCCGAACAGGCGGCTGGGACCGAGGTCGCCGATGCTCGCACCGATGTTTACGGCCTGGGAGCGACCCTTTTCAAGCTGATCCGCGGGCAGTCGTTGTTGGAAGAAACCACTCCACAGGCCACATCCATGCAACGAGTGGCTCGGCTTGTCGGTGCTCCACCGGTGTTAGGCGACGTCAACACCAGTGAGCTGCCAGAGTCTGTCCAACGAGTTCTGGGCCGGAGCCTTGCTGTGGATCCCGCCGAGCGTTTCGGTTCTGCGCAGGAACTGGCTGAAGCACTGCAACCGTTATGTTGTGAGTCCGCGCTCGTCGAGTTCTCGACTCGTGTGTTGCCAGCCGAGTGTGAGCCGCTTTCGCTGGAGCGCCCGCAAGAACCCGAGCGTCTGCAAGAAACTGCCAACGTGATGGGCGGCGGCTCGACCAGTCACGCGGAGCATCATCGACAGCGGGAAGTCTCACCCAATGCTTCGGCAGTAACATTGCCATTGGCAGCATCCGTGCGAAAGCGCAACCGGAAGCTGCTTTGGACTGTCGCCGCTACGGCAATGCTGCTTCTGGGAGTGTTCCTGATTCGGATATCCACCGACGGAGCAGAAATTGAAATCACGTCCGACGATCCAGACATCAAACTTGAGATCGTACGGAACGACAATACTGTGGATGACTTCATTGTTGGCTCTAACTCCCGAATGGCCTGGTATCGGTCCGGTGACTACGAAATCCGCTTCGCAACGGAGCAGAACGCTCAATTTGTCATCAAAAATAACGTGTTTGAACTGACTCGTGGTAACCGGCAGGTTGTTCGCATTGAACGGATTTCGAAGGACAACCTGCCAACGGAAACGACTGCATCAGACCCATTGCCTTCAAACGCTGCCCCAGTCGATCAGCCCACTCAGAAACTGCCGAAGATTTCGGTCTCCTCGCCGGAGCAGATTGCAAAGTGGATGGGAAGTGGTCCGTCTCCGACCGAGGTACTGACTTCGGACGAATGGGAGTGGACTCAACCGCAATGCCTGGGGGCTCCATTCAATTCCGTCAGCTACGACTCGTCCTTTTCCATCAGTGCCGACCAGACATTTCTGGTCATCAGTTCGCAACGGGAAGGCGGACATGGAAGTTTTGATTTGTGGTTCATGGATAGATTGGGAATGGATCAGTCATGGTCAGAACCAGTCAATGCTGGGCCAGCGATCAACACGTCAGGTTCCGAGCGTTCAGCATGTCTTAGCCTCGATGGGAACACGCTGATGTTTTCAAGCAGCCGCCAGGAAGCCCCTGACCAACGGGATCTCTTCATGTGCCGTCGTACGCCTGGGGCAACGACGTTCGAGAATCCTGTTCCTCTGGGTCCCGCAATCAACACGGCTGCCAGGGAGAACTGGCCGGATCTGTCGCCGGATGGACTCACGTTACTTTTCGTAAGAGCAGACTCGCCCGGCGATGACAATATTTTTCAGGCGACGCGAAATTCTGTCGACGAACCTTTTGCCAATGTTGTCCGACTGGACGCACTGAATTCCTCGGCAAGTGAGGTATCGCCCAAAATGACGCTCGATGGGCGAGCACTCATTTTTTCCAGCAATCGTCGCGGAACTGCTGCACCCGGTGGTCAGCACTCTTTGTGGATGAGCACCCGAGCGAGCGCGGATACAGAATGGTCTGAGCCTGCTCGCCTTGGACCAGCGATCGATGACTGGAAACACACTTTGAATATGACCCTGTCGGCCGACGGCCAGACCGCCTGGTTTGTCGCTCCTGGCCCGCGAGACTGGCCGGCGTCGAAACTGTTCGACCGGGAAAACATCTGGACATCCCGTCGCGTCCGAAGTGCCCCCACCACACCACTGCAGGTGCATACGAACCAGGGCTGGACCTGGACACCGAAATCGAGAGGGGAAATTGAACCCGTTGCCACGAAAAACGTAACAAGCGTCAGCATTACGGGCGACGAACTCACGATGATCGTTGCTCAACGCAAGTCGAATTCAGAGAGTCTGGATGAACTGAGACAGTTCGACCGAGCATCAAAAGTGTCAGCCTGGATCGAACACTCCGCCCGACTGGAACCCATCAATCGGCCGGATGCGACGGTGACATCTCCCGAAATTTCGGCGGATGGTCTCACGCTGATCTATTCCACGACGAAGCCGGATTCTCCCAAAGATCTGGATCTGTGGATCACGAAGCGCAACTCCACCGACAGCCCGTGGAACTCACCGGTCGAGCTTGCAGAAGTCAACAGCAACAGCGAGGACAGCGGCGCGGCGCTGTCAGATGACAGTCTGACATTGATTTTTCATACGGGGCGAAAAGGCTGGAAAGGCGGGAACGACTTGTGGCAAAGCCAGCGACCTTCGATTAATGCGGCCTTCGAGAAGCCTGTGTCACTGGGAGCTGTTTTGAATGTAGACGCCAACGATTCGCATCCGACACTTTCATCAGACGGTTGCATTTTGATGTTCTACTCGGGGCGAGCCAATGCAGGATCAGGCGGTGGAGGGATCTGGAAGTCGACACGCGCAACGACAAATGACCCGTGGTCGGCCCCACGGGAACTGGGCTGGGCGGTCAACCGAGAATATGCCGAACGTTGCCCGGAACTTTCGCACGACGGCCGCCGCCTGTATTTCGTCACGGCACCGGTAGGAGAGGAAGCCGGGCACATCTGCCTGTCGTACCGATTCAAAGAAACGCCGATCTACGGAGGGAACCTGAGCACTGTCCACAAGGGTCCAGCAGTCTGGGGTGATCTGCCGATGACAGTGACAATCAGCGGGATCGATCGGATGGGAGAGTCCACAGGTTTCGTGGCAGCTTCAACTTCAGGTGACCAGGTCACCTACTCGAGATCCTCTGACGGCAACGTGCCAACACCGAGCAGTCAGGATACACAGTGGATGCTGATTCGCTACGAGGGAAATCATGTCATCTGGAACGTGGCCCGACAGGAATGCCTGACGGCCACTGGCAACACGAAAATCGAATGTCGAGCTCTGACGAGAGATTCTGCGCAACTCTGGAAACACCACGAGATCAGACTTGGCCAGGAGTACTTCAGTCAGTTGGAAAACCAGCAGCACAAGCTGTTTCTCTCAACGACAGCCGACGGACTAACGCTTCTCGATCAGGACTCTGCTCAGACTGGCGATAATCGATTCAACGCGACGCTGCGAATCATGGAGTTCGGAGGCGACTCCGACCAGCTGCAACTCTGGAAGCAGGAAACAAGTCGAGTTCAGGAGCTGCTGCGAGCAGCATTCACTTCGAAGGACTGATGCCTGACAACTCAGGACGAAATCGCAAGCTGGCGAGGATTGTCGTTAAGGTTGTGACAACGCATCAGTCGGTGACAAACCGTCCAACAGCTGGACCTCGTCGCTGATCAACTTCTGGACTTTGGACCGGTTGGAGTAAACGGTCGGCAGCTTCATCTGCAGTCGCTCGGACACCTCTTCACCGGAAAGCTGCGCGACGGCCGTCAGTTCCCAGGCCAGCCAGCGATCCTTGTTGATTCGCGCCTTCACACGGGCCTTCGCCAGGTCCAGCAGCTCCAGATCGAAAGCCTCGTCCACCCGCTGGTGCAAATCCTGTTGAGCTTCCAGGCTTTCAAGCGAATCTGAACCGTTGCGGTCAGTCGTAAGCGTTTTCCTCCGAGTGCGATAGAAATCGGCGATCGCGTTTTCAGCCACTCGGCGCAGCCATCCACGAAATGTTGCAGTCGGATCGTAGTCAAACGTGCCCAGGTGCCTGGCGAGTCGGACAAGCACATCCTGCGTTACATCCTCTGCATCCGGGGGCTGAAGATTTCGAATACGACACCAGTCGTAGATTCGGGGGGCATATCGTTCGACAAATTCGCGCCACGCATTGTCGTCCCGATCGTCATCACGAATTCTGGCCAGCAGACTTACATGGGTTACCGACGAATCATTACTCACAAACAAACGCCTTCTCTGGCACGATTAACAACCAGCAATACCCGAGCGATGTCAACACGCACCGAGCACCGTTAAGCACAAACTTACAGAATAGCCAGATTCGAACAGGTCTCCAGGCGTATCGAACAGCGACCCGTTGAAGTAACGAGTTACTAAGGCCGCTGCTGTTACGTTACCGGCATGCCGCAATCGGTCGCTGATACGACCGTCTCCTGAGAGGATTTTCTGTAATCCTTCCGGTGACTTCCAGTCATGGCCTGCTTCAGAGTCAATCACCAGACTACCAAATAACAGCGAGACTCCCTGCTGAACCGGTCAGATGCTTCTGAGCTCGGAGGCAGAGGGCAATTGCATCGCGGTTCTTCTGCAGTCGCCGTCGACACTACCGAAAACTGTAACATGTTCTTGATAAACGACTTAAGTTTTCCGGGAAGGTTTATCTTCCGGAAACCGTAAGTCCATTGCCGGACTCGGCGAATCCGAGTAAGACCGTTTCGGCTCATGGTCTCGTTTGCGGATACACCGCCTGTTAACGCACTTGTCCATTCGAGCTCAAATAAGATCTTATATATGTTTGTGTATTGAGCGGGATTCTTATGAAGTTTAATCATTGGCTGGATTCTGTATTTTCGAAAAACCGCCATGGACGTCGACAGCGAAAGCGATCCACTCAACGCGGACGCGACTGCGGATTCGGAGCCCCTCTGCTCATTGAGTGTCTGGAGCCACGTACTCTACTCACTGTCCCGGATCCTAGTGCTCTGGCGTCATTGGACGGCACCGATGGTTTTCGACTCGCTGGAATCGATGCGGATGACTATTCAGGCGTCTCAGTATCCAACGCCGGTGACGTAAACGGTGACGGCTTTGACGACGTAATTATCGGGGCATTCAAAGCCGGCGAAACCGAGTATGCGGGCGAGAGCTACGTGGTGTTCGGGAAGTCGGGTGGTTTTGACTCCTCGATTCCGCTGAGTTCACTGGATGGCACGAACGGATTCCGGCTTGATGGCACTGACTCCTACGATTACTCAGGGTTTCCGGTGTCGAGTGCCGGAGACGTCAACGGAGACGGATTCGACGACCTACTGATCGGGGCCAGCGAATCAGACCCCGGAAAGACATTTGTCGTTTTTGGTGCAAGTCAGTTTAACGCATCGATCGCATTGAATTCGTTGAATGGGACGAACGGCCTTCAAATAAACGCGATTAATGATGGTGATCTAGCCGGGATTTCGATTTCAACTGCCGGAGACGTGAACGGAGACGGCTTTGACGACGTGATTATCGGAGCTCACCGCGCGGATCCTGGTGGACGCGACTCGGCTGGCGAGAGCTACGTGATTTTCGGAACGCCATTCGGCTTTACGTCGGTGATCGAGCTGTCTTCACTCGACGGTACAAATGGCTTCCGCCTTTCGGGAATCGCCGAAGATGATAACTCCGGGAGAGCCGTATCGGATGCCGGCGATGTCAATGGCGATGGCTACGACGATGTGATCGTTGGTGCGTACCGGGCTTACGGCGGTGCGGGAGAGACCTACATCGTGTTTGGGAAACCGAATGGATTCAGTTCTATTGTTGAACTGAGTTCATTGAATGGTACCAGTGGCTTTCGCCTTTCCGGGATTGATGAATACGACAATGCCGGTCGTTCTGTGTCGAGTGCTGGCGACGTGAACGGTGATGGCTTCGCTGATGTGATCATTGGAGCGCGACGGGCAAACAATAATGTCGGCGAGAGCTACGTCGTCTTTGGTAAGTCAGGTGGTTTTGCCCCCAGTCTTGGTCTGGCTGAGTTAACCGGCACGACTGGATTCAGGATCGATGGAGTTGCTGAGGGCGACTATCTTGGAAACTCTGTGTCTGGCGCAGGAGATGTAAACGGCGACGGATTTGACGACCTCGTCATCGGGGCATACGGGGCCGATCCCTCAGGCCAATCCAGTGCAGGACAGACTTTCGTGTTGTTCGGGAAGGAGAGTGGATTCAGCCCCGTAGTTTCGGTCGAGATTCTTGATCCCGAATCAGGATTCCGACTCGATGGCATCGACGAGCGCGACTATTCCGGCGGAGCGGTTTCGAATGCGGGCGACGTGAACGGGGACGGCTTCGACGACCTCATCATTGCGGCGTACGGCGCCAATGATGCTGCCGGCGAGAGCTACGTGTTCTTTGGTGGAAACTTTACGGGGGGCGCCGAGACAAAAGTCGGCGATGGAACTGCCAATACACTGAATGCCGATCAG
>TARA_R110002072_G_scaffold150953_1_pt1 | contig 110880 bp, 98 predicted proteins | sample TARA_R110002072 | Tara Oceans TARA_R110002072 (sample SAMEA4397118) | marine metagenome | biome: Polar Biome; feature: [SRF] surface water layer (ENVO:00010504); material: water (ENVO:00002006), including particulate matter (ENVO:01000060) such as... | depth 5 m
TGGATCACCTCCTTTCTAAGGGATTTCCTTAGACTTGATCGTATGATGACCCCCATGAGACTCCGAAAGGGGAATCAAAATGGACATCATCCCGGTGCGAACCGGATCAAGATCTATGAGCACATTGTCGTTCGTCTATATACTGTTCTTTTGCGAGTTCAGAGACGAATAGCTACACAGTAATGTGTAGTGAAGTTGGACCCAACTGTTTGCCGGTCAAAGACCGTGCAAAAAGCCTGTTCTCACGAGCAGGCTTTTTCGTGCGCGCATAGAACTGAACATCTATTCAGCCCCCCACTCTTGAACCTCTACATGATATCTTTCAAGACCACATTGCTCATCAAACCCATGTGATGGATGCGATGAATATCAAGTGCCTGGGTGCTCGAGTTGTCCTTGGCCGTGACCTACGGGCGACTCATTCATCAGCTTCGTAAAGCATTTCCCCGGGGATCTGAGTGCGTTTGGTATTGCGTCGGCGCCCTGTATCCTTGTCTGGAGCCTCCCGTAGCATCCATCGATTGCTGGTGGAGCCGTCGAGTTCGCGAACTTTCTCCTGGACTGCTTCTAGATCAACCACAGGGACATTGCTCCATCGAATGGGAACATTGATGATGTGATCAACCTTCGCGCCCATCACGCCTTTGGACGGATCAGGACGATAGATCAGGTCCACTGTGCCTTTGGCACGCGCCCGATCCCAAAACGCTTGGTGCTCGATAAAGTAAACCAGCCAGGAAGGCTCTCTGTTTGATGAACGCATCAGATTCAGCATACGCTGACTCAAAGAGAGCCGAGACATATTGAGATCGATAAATGGGAGTTCTTCATCACCGAGCACGACATGGAGCGTGCCCAACAGGCCGACTTCTTCGACGACCCTGCTCTCAATGTACATCAGCGATTCGTGTGACTGGGCGATCGAGCCGTGCTCCATCGCGGCTGTGGGATTGATTGGGATACTGACTGCTTCGACAAAGAGATTGCTGCTGATTCGATCAAGAAACTCAGGGTCCTGGAGTGATAGAGCGTATTCTGGGACCTCAACACGCTTGATGGTCATTGTTTGGCTCAGAGTCCATTGATGGAATGGAACTTGATCTCGCTGGATTTCAACGAGTGCCTCAAAGACATACTCGTATGAATCCTTGCCCGGTTCGATCCTGAATGTACTCCCGCTCCCCGAACTACTACCCCAGTACGGCAACCAGCCAGCTGGGTACACTTCTTGACCAATCATTCCACTCTCTGAGAATGAACGCCTCGACACAGGAATAGGCTCGCCCGCTATTCTTGGAAGGAAGCTCTTGATTGAATACTGATAGGGTGAGCGATTTTCTGAGTGATCAATTCCATCACTGCCGGACTCTTGAGCGCATGTTACTCTGAAAACAAAATCTCCTTGGCCTCTAGTGATTACTTCATGTCTTTGCATGTATTGGATCACTCCAACATCCGGCCCGATCTGCTCTGGGGCTGTGACGCTGAGCTCAAACGCCCCTTCCATGTAGTGTTTGAGTTGGGCATCGCTCATTTTGCCTTCGAGCATCCCATAAAGCAGCACATCCCCCCACCGCTCATTCCACACTACCGATTCATCCTCAAGCACCGCTAAAGAACGCTCGATAAGCGTCTCGAGGCCCTCGTCAGAGAGCGTGCCAGGGATCAAACGGTCGTGGAGTGCCTGCAGCGCATCGGTGTTTCCCTCGGCTTCGAGCTTGAGCAGCAGCGACTCAGGGAAATAGGCGTACCAATCAAAGTTCTTGATCGATGGGATCTGCGAGACCTTCGGCCAAGCGAAGCCGGTGACCCCCACCGCGATCAGCAGCAGGGCGGCCATCGCGAGCACCGGGCGTCGTTTGAAGAGCCCGTCACAGACCGCCGGTGTGCCGGGGATGGTCGGGCGCCCGCACTCGGGGCATTGGGCATCCCGATCGAGCGTGAGCCCCAAGAGGTCAAAGCCGCAGTGGGCGCAGTGTGGGTTGGATGAAACCCGTCGGCCTTTGGCTGCTCGGATCAGGAGCAGCAATCCCAGCAGACACACGATACCCGACACGCCATATAAGATCACCATGAGTGCATAGTATCAAAATCGACACGAGCCTGGGTGCTTATCCCTCTGGCTTGTCGAGATTCTTCTTCTTTTTGGGTGCGTGGCGGATGATGTTGCCGGTCACGAGGTACACAACATCCTCGGCGATGTTACCCAGCAGATCGCCCACCCGCTCGAGCTCGCGTGAGATGCGGTACATCAGCATGTAGTCCGAAGCCGAGTCTGGGTGCGCCTCGATCTTGTTGGCCAGGTCCTGGAAGGTCTGCTTGTCGAGCTTGTCGATGATTTTGTCGCGCTCGACAACCAGCTTGGCCGCCTCGGCGTCCGCGCCGATGACGGCGCGGAGCAGTTCCTGGCACATCACCGGGATCCGCTCGCCCATCTCACGCAGGGACTCGGGCCAGTCGGGCGAATCCGCATCGAACTTCTTGCTGATCTTGGCGATCGACGAGGCATGGTCGGCCAATCGCTCGATGTCCGAGTTGGCCTTGAGGCTAAAGGTAATCAGGCGGAAGTCCGCCCCAAAGGGCTGCTGGAGCGCCAGGATCCGGAAGCATTCCTGCTCAATCTTGACCTCTTCTTGGTCGATCTGCTTCTCGATCTTGCGGATCTCCTTGGCCCCCTCGGCGTCAGCCGTCCAGAGGACCTCGAGCGATCGCGACAACAAATCCACGGCTTGCGATGCCTCGCGGATCAAACGCCGACGGAGCGAGGTGAGCATGCTATCGAGCTGGGTCGCCCCGTCGATGCGCTGCATCGGGCGGGTCGCTGGCTGGAGTTCGGTCGATCCATCGTTCGATTGAGGCATGTCGTTGATCCTTCAAGGTCGGAAAAAGGGCAGATAGATAGTCTATCACAGGGTTTGTCCACGAGTGTTCAGTTTCTGTAAATCATGGGCGATCTTACCCATCATAGATTCATCAGGGAATCATCACGACACCCATGATAACACACCCTTGGCCCCCTGCATGACTGATTTGGGCTTGGTTTGTGGGCGGGCGTAGATCTCGCTGAGCTGCTCGCCGGCGCTGGTCTTGGCGTTGGTCTGGGCGAGATCGCCCTGGAGCATCCGCAACTCGACGGGGCTTGATCGCAGCTGAGCCAAGATCTGATCGGGGGAGGAAGTCAGGAAGACAACATCCTCGCCGCGTTGGCTGACCCCGCGGACGAAGAGGGACTGGCAAGCCGCCCGGACGCGGGCGCGGAGCACCAATCGGCGGACGAGCTCCGGCGGATCCGAATACGCACTCGTCAGGTCCTCGACCACCTGATCGATGGCTTCCTGAGAACTCGCCGTGCCCAATCGGCGGTAGGCTTCGATCCGTCGGACATCGCTGGGGATGTACGCCTTGGGGATGTAGCCGAAGATCCCGATATCGACCGAGGTATGCGTCACCTGCTCAGGGGCGCCGGCCTCGGTGAGCTGGTGCACGGTCTGGTCGAGCAGCTGGCAGTACATCTCGTAGCCAACAGCCGCGATGTGCCCGGACTGCTCGGCCCCCAGCAGGTTCCCCGCGCCACGGATCTCCAGGTCGCGCATCGCGATCTTGAAGCCCGCCCCGAGCATCGAGTATTCCTCGATCGCTTTAAGGCGTTTTTGGGCGACCTCCTTGACTGTGCGATCCTCGGGCAACAACAAATAGCAGTACGCCCGCTGGTGCGATCGCCCGACGCGCCCGCGCAGCTGGTGGAGCTCGGAGAGCCCGAACCGGTCGGCGTCGTTGATGATCATCGTGTTGGCGGTCGGGATGTCGATGCCGGATTCGATGATCGTGGTCGAGACCAGGATGTCCGCCTGGCGTGTCATGAACTTGTGCATGACTTGTTCGAGATCATTGCCGGCCATCTGCCCGTGCCCGATGATGACCTTGGCACCGGGCACCAATTGGCGGATGTTGTCGGCCACCGATTCAATATTGTGCACGCGGTTGTGCACGAAGTACACCTGCCCCTCGCGGGCGAGCTCGCGCTGGATCGCGCGCGTCACGCGGTGCGTGTTGTACGGGATGACCTCCGTCACGATCGATCTCCGATCCACCGGCGGCGTAGTCAAACTCGAGATATCCCGCAGCCCGAGCATCGACATGTGCAGCGTCCGCGGGATCGGCGTCGCGCTGAGCGTCAGCACATCGACCGTCAAGCGCAATCGCAGCAGGGCCTCTTTGTGTTCGACCCCGAAGCGTTGCTCCTCATCAATCACGACCATGCCCAAGTTCGCGAACCGGATATCCTTGGACAGAATCCGGTGGGTCCCCACCACCACATCGACGCGCCCGAGCTTGAGGTCTTCGATCGTCCGCTTGATGTCCTTGGTTGATTTGAACCGCGACAAGGACTCCACCCGGAATGGGTAATCCGCGAAGCGCTGGCGGAAGGTCCGCTCGTGCTGCTCGGCGAGCACGGTTGTCGGCACCAGCACCGCGACCTGTCGCCCGGCTTCGACGGCTTTGAACGCGGCCCGGATCGCGAGCTCGGTTTTGCCGAACCCGACATCGCCGCAGATCAGGCGGTCCATCGGACGCGATGACTGCATGTCTTTCTTGATCTCGACCATTGATCCCAGCTGGTCCTCGGTCTCCTCGTAGGGGAACTCGGCTTCGAACTCTTTGAACAGGTCCGTATCACTCGGGTACGAGAACCCGGGCACATGCTCGCGGGCGGCGCGGACGCGGAGCATCTCCGAAGCCAGGTCCTTGACGGATTCGGTAACCCGTTCCTTCTGAGCCTTCCACTTCTTGCCCCCGATCGAACTCAACGGCGGCTTGCCCTTGAACCCGCCGACATATTTTTGGACCAACGCGATCTGCGAGCACGGCACATGCAGTCGGCTCCGCCCGGCGAACTCGAGCGTCAGGTACTCTTCTTGGTCTTCCTTGCGGGCTTTGGCCTTCTTATTGCTCTGGGCGCTGATCGACGAGCTATCGAACTGGCGGCGCTGCTTGGCGGTGCCCGACGCGTCCATCACGGCCATGCCGACAAACTTGGCGATCCCGTGCTCGGCGTGCACGACAAAGTCGTCGATCTGGATATCGAGAAAAGTATCCATCGTCCGCCCGGCGCGGATTTTCTGAATCCTGCGACGCACGCTCGAACGGTGCAGCAGCTCGCCGGCCGGCACGATCGCGTAGCGACCGATCCCAGCGCCTGTATCTGAAGCCTCCCAGGTGAACCCACGCCGGATATCAAGAATCGCCCGTTCGATGTCCACACCGGGCGCATGGAGCGTGAGCAGCTCTCCTAATCGTGCGAACTCGCCGTCGGAGCCGCAGGCGAGGATGACGGTGTCGACCTGCTCCTTGAGCTCTCCCAGCTCGCGGATCGCGCCCGAGACTTCTTTGTCAAACGGCGGCAGCGTCCCCACGGGTAAGCCAACCAACGCGTCCGCGCCCGACTTGCCCGCGCTGAACTGGTTCACCTCGGCGAGCGCATGGAAACGCGATTCGAGCACCTTGAGCACCGCCGGGGGCCCGTACATCGCGCGTCCGTCGCTGATGCGCTCGAAGTAGCCGCGCCCCTGCTCGACGACCTCGAAGGTCTCGGCGAGCAGCACGATCGACTCGCGGGGCAGGTATTCGAGCACCGATTGATCGTCCTTGGCCCCCGAGAGCTGGGCCTCGCCGACCGCGCCCAGCAACACTGAATCCACCTTACGATCCGAGCCCATCGTGTCGATGTCGATCTCGGAGATGGTGTCGATCTCGTCGCCGAAGAAATCGATCCGAACCGGGATGGGGGTGTTGCCCGGCCCGGTCGGCGGGAAGACATCGACGATCCCGCCGCGGGATGCGAACTGACCCGGATACTCGATCGTGTCGACGCGTTCGTAGCCCGCCCCGCTCATCCATGCGATGAGCTCGCTTGGATCGACCTCGCTGGCGCTGTGCACCTCGCGCACAAGCGTGGCGATGCGTTCTTCGCTGGGTACGGGCTGCATCAACGCCGCGATCGGGGCGATGAGCACCGGCGGGATCTTGCCGCTACGAAACGCGCTGATCATCGACGCCCGCTGGGCGAAGAGCTCGGCGCTCACGCTCGATTCGCCGGGCGAGAGTTCGAGGGCCGGGAACACCGCGCACTGGTCGGGCGAGATCGCGTTGATCTCTGCGTAGATATCTTCGGCTTCGTCCAAGTGTGCGCACACGATCAACACCGGACGCTTGACCTGCTTGCCCAGCGCATAGGCGACCAGCGAGATCGACGACCCGACCGAGCCCGTGGCGATGGTCCGATGCCCCGCCCCGAGCCCCTTGGCGAAGGCTTTGAACGCGCTGTCGGCGATGATCGGGGTCAGCAGGTCCATGTGTCGTTGGTCTTTCTGCACGCGCAGCGCACACGCGGGCCCGGGATCATCGGCCCAACCGATCATCCAGAGCACGCCATTTCAGTACCAGAGTGTACCCGCTGCCTTCAGCGGCTGCAGGCAAAGCACGGTAGAATCAGTCCCCCACGACTACCGATCCACGAAGCTTCTCAACTGTTTTGGGCCCGATCCCCGGCACACGGTCAAGCGCTTCGATCGTATCAAACCGCCCGTGCTCGTCACGGTCATCAATAATCCGCCCGGCCAAGGCTGGCCCGATCCCGGGGAGCAGCTGGAGCTGGCCCTGATCGGCGTTGTTGATGTCGATCAGCTTGATCGCGCTGAGCGAACGCATATCGGGGGATGCGCCTGGTCTGGGCTCTTGCTCAGCATGAGTCGCTGGCGCAGGTTCGAGCGTCTCGCGATCGACGCTCCGGTTCCATGAGTACACCAGCCCCGTGATCGACGCCCCCGCGAGCACAAACGCCACGAGCATCGCGGCTGGAGTGCGGGACCAATCCGATCGTTGGGCTGTGGTTGTGGGAGAACTGGTTTCTGATGGCTTGGCAGACACCGGGTTAGCCCTGCGCTTGGGTAGCCGACGCGAGCAGGCTCTGGGCATCGAGCAACGCGTCGTTCATCAGGCGATCGGGCAGGTTCCCCAGCTCGACGGCTTTGCGGAGTTCGATAATCCGCCCGAGCGATTCGCGGGCCTGGGCTTGCCCGTCGAGCAAGCCGCCAGTGGGCATCTCGCACACGCCTTTGGGATCAGCGAGCTCTTGCCAGCAGATCGATTCGACATAGGGCTTGGACAAAGCGACCGCCGTGAATGCAGACACCCACTGCGCCTGGGTCTGGGCGGTCCATGCCTGACGCCAGTGCCCCGCGTCGGGGTGCGACTCTGATGGATCGTCGGGCGTCAGCGCCGAAGCCGGCGCACCGATGGCCGAGATCGCGATCGGGCGATCGAGCATCGCGTACTGATCGAGCATCGCGCTAAACGCCATCAGGTCTCGGGTGCGCATCCCGGACTGGAACGATCCCATCTGCACCCGCAGCGAGAAGGTATCGATGGGTATGCCCGACTGCGTGAGCATCTCGGCGTACAACACCGGCGGCAGCGATCGGCGATCGCTCGTGTGGTACTCGCCCCACGGCTCGACGATCTCGACCTGGACCTTGGCCCGCGGATGCAGCTTGCGGACGACGAGCACGCAGATGCGGGTGAGGTCGATCATCTGCTGGAAGTCGAGCTTGAAGTGCTCGCCGCAATGGAGCCCGGAGCACACCGTCCATCGGCTGACCGTGCGTCGGTAGCGCGTCACGATGGCTTTGAGGTGCTCGTAGACCAGCTCGCGGAGGGTGTCGTAATCGTTCTCCCAGATGTAGAGCCAATCGGGCACGCTCTGGGTGCGGAAATCGATCACGGGCCCCGCGACCACGGGCATTTTGGCCGTGCGGATTGCCCACTCGATCCACCTATCGGTCGGCGTATAGGCGTACTCGCCTTCGAGGGGTTCGAGCTCGATCCATCGCATGGGCAGGGTCACAAAGTCGCACGCCTGGCGAGCCGCGGCTTTGGTCTGCTCGCTGAGCATCGCCGGCGAGACCACCGACCCCATCGCGGGCTTGGTGGGCAGCACGACCCCGCCACGGTTCGGGTGGATCACGGGCTTGGATTTCTTGGTGATGGTCGGCTCTTCGGAGACCTCAAGATAGGTCTCCCCGGACATCCGCAGCGGGAAATCGCGCCGGGTCTGCATCAGCGCGAGCCGCTCGGACGCCTCGATCGCGATCCAGAGCGACAAGAACCCCAATCGCGAGGCTTCCTGCACCGCCTGCGGGTCCTGCTTGGCACCCATCGCCCGCGAGCCAGAAGCGACCAGTGCACGGGTGAAGACATTGCGAGCCTCGTTGAACAATCGCATGACCTGCGAGTCGGGGGCGATATCAAACGCCTGCCAGTCCTCGAGCTTGGTCAAAAACAGCATGATCCGGTGGCGGGCGAGCTCGAGCGAAAGGATGTAGGGGCGATCACGGTCGGGGAGCAGACAGGTCTGGAGCCCAAGGATACCGAGGGGCTGGAGCCGAATGCCGTCGATGATCGGCTCGGAGGTGAACTCATCTCCTAAACCTTCGAGTCGCTGGGCATCGAGATCGACCTGCAGGCCCACAGCCGCGGCTTCGCGCGAGCCCTTCTCGCAGCGGATCAGCCCGTCCTCGACGACCACCTCGCCGGCGATGGGGACCGAATCGGGCCCGAGCAGGTACGCCCCGGCGAGCACACCCTGAACCATGACTGCGGACCGATCTGGAGCAACAAAGCGCAGCATGGGTTGGGGCGTACTCCTGGGTCTGGCTGGGGGTCGGCGGACAGATTGCGTGGACAGTTTGTAAAGGATATGTGAGTAAGCCTCTACGGGCGAGTGTGCCCGGCGGATTCATACCAGTTTCTCGGTGTGCTGAATCTACCAGATCTCTGATCCCCGGCGAGTGACCAGACACACAAATATGGCTATCGTCCGGGCATGCACACCGATCAATCCTCCTTTGGATCGTCAAACACTGGCTCTTACTCGGAATACGGCTCGGCGGTTTTCGAGACCGATTTGAGTTTGCCCAACAAACGCCGGGGCAAGGTCCGTGATACTTACACCATCCCCGCCCACACCGACTACGACGGGCAGCATATCCCGGCTCGGCTCGCCATGATCGCCTCGGACCGTGTCTCGGCCTTTGATGTCGTGATGCCCACCCCGATGCCCGGCAAGGGCAAGCTGCTGACCCAGATCGCGACCTTCTGGCTCCGCTGGATCGAGGACCAAGGGCTGTGCCCGACCCATCTGATCACCACCGATGTCGATCAGATCCCCGAAGAAGCATTCACCGGCACCACCACCCCCGAGTTGCTCGAGGGACGCACCACCATCGGGCGTCTGTGCAAGGTGATCCCGGTCGAGTGCGTTGTGCGTGGGTACCTTGAGGGCTCGGGGCTGGCCGACTATCGCAAGACCGGGCAAGTCTGCGGCGTGGACCTGCCCGAAGGGCTCCAACAATGCGATCGACTCCCCGAGCCGATCTTTACCCCCGCGACCAAGGCCGACGAGGGGCACGACGAGAACATCGGGTTCGAGCAGGCGTGTGACCATGTCGAAGACCTCGGCGGGCGGGCGCTGATGGAGACCCTGCGGAGCCGATCGCTGAGCATCTATGTCGCGGCCAGCGCCTACGCCAAGGACCACGGGATCATCCTCGCCGACACCAAGTTTGAGTTCGGGCTCCCGATCGATCACGAGGGCAAAGTGACGAGCAACGACCCGATCCTGATCGACGAGGCGCTCACGCCGGATTCGTCCAGGTTCTGGCCGGCGGATGAGTACGAACCCGGGCGGGCGCAGAAGAGCTTCGACAAGCAGTACCTGCGTGAGTTTCTCCAGGAGCTGGTTGATACTGGCTCATGGAACAAAGCCGACCCTGGACCCGAACTGCCCGATCGCGTGATCAGCGGCACACTCGATCGCTACGCCCAGGCCCGCGACCTGCTGCTCTGAGCATTGCTCAATGAGCATCGATGAATCTTGTAAGCGCATGTAAAAGGGCTGCCGGTCATACCAGCAGCCCTTCTTATTCTACATTCTCCGGCTGACCAGAATGGTTAGTTCTTGATCGCGCCCTCGTCGCCCTGGTTTTCGCGGGCCTGGACCTTGCGTTCGTAGATCACGCGGAATGATTCCATATCGTCGGGCGGCGGGAAGAGCAGATCGAACGGCTTGGAGTTGCCCGCCCTCTCTTCCTCATCGATGAACGCTTTAAACCGGCGAACGATGGTGTCGTAGGCGTACTGGCGCAGGTCGTTGGGCGCATTGCCGTAGAGAATCTCGGCCTCTGCGGGACGCAATCGCAGCAGGCTGTTGGCGAACAGGTTGCCCGCGAAGAACGGGAAGTCCCGGTCCATGAACTCCATCCGTGCGTCAACGGTCGAAGCGACCACGAGGTTGAACTGCTCCGAGAAGTAGTACGCGTGCGCCTCGCGGGCGTACTTCCACTGCGCCCGGAAGAGCTCCAGATCCCCGACCATCAGCCCGGAGTAGAACGCGCTCTGCAGCGCCCCCACCACCTCGGACACCGCGACCTGAGGCGATCCCATCGACTCATAGATCTGGCGATCGGCGAACTCCTTGAGCGACATCGTGAACTCCTCGGTCACCGCATCGTCGTTGATATTGTGGTGCTTCCAGTTGCGCAAGATGCTGAACCAGTAGGTCGCCCGCTTGGTGTCGCCCCGGCGGTAATAGAACCGGATCGCGTCACGCAGGAAGTTGGCATACCCCGCCGCGAACTGGCGGTACGGTCGGCTCTCGGCCTCGAAACGCCCCGAGTTCTCGACGACTTCTTCGAGCATCGAGCCGTAGGTGTCGACGAAGTAGGGATTGGGAACCCCCTGGTAGTACGCGTACGACGCGCGCCCCTCGTGGACATCAAGGTAGTTGAAGTACATATCCCCGAACCGCCACAGGTCCTGGATCGATTGAGTCACCAGGCGGTAGGTATTAACAAAGTCGAGCGAGTCGGCGTTGTGCTCGTTGACCTCCATGCGTCCGACATCCGTGCCCCGCGCGCCCCAGTAGAGGGCGTGGCCGGCGGGCAGGCGGTAGTCGATGGGCCCGAACTTGCGGATCTGCTGGACCATCCGGATCGGCTCCATGAAATAGACATCCTCGAGCACGCGCTGGCGGGTGTGGGCGATCAGATCGTCCCAGGCCTGCTGGTCTTTGTACTCGTCGCGCAGGGCGATGAAGGCGTTGGTCTTGGGTCCTGCGTTCTTGCGCACCTCGTCAAGCTTGTCGGCGAAGACGACCTCGTTGTAGAGCGTGTTGCGTTCAAGCAAATCCATCCCGAGCTCCTCGCCGATCGCAGCCTCATAGGCGTTGGCGATCTCGTCGGCCTTGGGGTTGCGCTCACGCAGGCCCGCGCGGGTCGCGGGCGCATCGACGATGGGCTGGATCCAATCGACATACTGCTCGATCACGCTGTCGCGATCGCGGCGATCAGGATCGATCATGGGCTTGCGCCCGAGCACATTGGTCCACTCGTAGGCGAACTGCTTCTTGTAGTAGCGGTTGGCATCGTCCGTGAAGCCCGCGACCTTGTGCAGGAAGATCCACGCGAGCTCTTTGTGCATGTGCATGTCGTTGGGGTTGGCACGCAGCCCCTCGTTACGGAGCAGCTGGATCCCCGCGTTGACCCATCCCCACCGTTCTTCGGGCGTCTGGGTCGTCACCGAGATGTTGTAGGCCATGTTCCACGCATGGAATGTCCAGACCTGCGGGAGCCGGGGCTGGAGCCGGGTGATCCACTTTGCGAGCTCGACGGCTTCATAGAACTGCCCGTCTTCCTTGGCCCGCGTCGCACGCAGCCAGAGGTAGTTAACGAACATGCCCCGCATTGCGCCCATCGCGATCCCCACCGCGACCATCGGCGGGTCGCCGTCCTCTGAGCGATCGGTGTACGAGAGCCCGTTGGCGCCCGCGGAGCTGGTGATCTGGGTGCCGAAGTATCCAGAGCCCACAAGCCCCGTGAAGAGAAAGAGCACAGCAATGATCCGTACGCGTTGATTCTGCGACATAGAAGCCCTTCCTTTCTGCTTATTGCCCTGAATAGATGGCGAGTTGACGACGGCGGAAAATGAGCACACCCGCGAAGTAGAACAGCGTCGCGATCAGCCCGAGCACAAACACGCCCTGGCTCACGCTCGCCCAAGAGAGCATCCGCCCCTCGGTGAGCCGAGCCGTCGGGGTCAGATCGGTGTAGACCTTGAAGAACGAGCTGACATTATCCGCGATATGGTAGATCACTGTGTGATACAGCGATGGATCGCCCTCGGCGTTGGTCTTGCCCCAACCGGGCAACGACTCTTGCACGAAGCCCGAGCTCTCGCCGATCAGGAACAACCCGCCCGAGATCAGGCACGCCACGGGGAAGCTGGTGAAGGTCGACGCCCACACCGCGAGCATCGCCAGCATCGCCAGCTTGATCCAGAGCACAAAGAACACCCGCACGAAGTTGGGGCGGTAGCTCCCTGTCGAGTACGAGATCTCGAGCCCGTCGGGGGGGATATTGATGGTGTTGATGTTGGTCTGGATCTGGAAGACATCGCCCCCGGTATCGTCGGCGACCATCTGCCCGTTGATGATCTGCATGCGGATCTCGCCGCGATCGTTGATGAACTCCGGGGGGATCGTCAGCGTATGCGAGAAGCCCAGCCCGGTGCGCCTTGGCGGGAGGATCTGCCCGTTATCAAACCCGAAGGTCAGGATGTAGAACTTGTCGGGTCGGTTGCCCTCAGCGTTGATCTTGTACCGCAGGGTCAACGGCAGCTTCTCGGCCCTGGCCCGCCCGAGCCCGGCGAACACATACTCTTCGAGCTTTTCACGCAGCGGATCGATCGAGAAATACTCGGTCGTCAGGTCCGAGTAGACCTTGTGCTTGATCGCTCGGCGCTCAGCGCTGTTCGGGTTGTAGCTCGGGTTGGACGCCCGCTCGCGCTCGATCTGCTCATCGAGGGCGGCATCGAACAGCGGATCGTTGATATCGTACTTCGACCGGGGCATGACCGACTCGCGCGATGCGAGCACCTGGGTCTCGAGAAAGAGCCGATCCTCGGTGATGTCTTGTCCGTCTTTGGCCTGGAAGGGCAGGGTCTCGCCGATGGCGGGCTGGTTGCGGAGGTACTCCGTAAAGAGGAACACGCCTGTTGCCGACACCGTGAGCAGGATCGCCGCCAGCGAAACCACGCCGAGCCACTTGCCGAGCATGTACTGCCACGCGGCCACGGGCTTGGTCATCGTCTGCCAGATCACCTTCTCGCGCTGCTCATAGGTCACCGTGGCGGCCCCGAAGAACACCACCAGCAACGCGATGAACATAAAGGTAAAGCTCGACGAATACTGCAAGAAGTTCTGGATACGGTACCGCAGCGAGGTGTCGGATTCGAGCATCATGGGCAGGGCGGCGAGCACGAAGAAGAGCATCACGATAAAAACCAGCGAGATCTTCATGCGGATCGCCTCGGCGAGCACATTCTTGGCGATCGCGGTCACCGGATACGAGAACCCGAGCAACAACCCCGATGCGCGGATCAGCGCCATAAAGCACAGCGCGAGGATCATCATCCCCAGCAGGATCGAGCCGAGCGCCTCGTATGGGGTGCCTCGCAGGGGCCAATACACCCCGATCGCGAGCAACGCCAGCACCGGATGGACGAGCCCGAGCCCCATCCAGATCACAATAATCAGCATGGTCGAGATCGCGATCGCCCCCACCATGTACAGCGTGCCGGGCTTGGCTTGGTCGTAGAGGGTCTGGATCTGCTGGGCACGGGCGAGCGATGGGTTCTCGATCTCTTCGCCGGCGAAGTTGGTCACCGTCGTGGGCATCTTGCTCATCTGCTCGATGAGCTCGGGCTGCTCATTGGAGTTGTTGAGCAGGCCGTAGCCGATGACGACGAGCGCGAGCGCGACGATGATCCCCGTCGAGACGATCTTGAAGATTTTGCTCTTCTGGAAATGATCGAGCTTGGCCAGGCGTTCGCGAAAACTCACTGCTTGGACCCCTTCTCGCCCTCATCGCGTGGACCATCTTGATCGTCGTCTGTGTCTTCGCCGAGCAGCGAACCGATCACGCCCAGGTCGACTTCCTCGGCTGGTTTGGCGGGCTGGCCCGAGCCGACGCCCGGCGCCTCGCCCTGTCCTCTATCCACTGCCTGCTCCGCCTGATCCGCTTCGTCAGGCTCCATGAGCGAGCCGATGACCGACTCCTGCTCGACCGATTCTTCCTTTGTCTTTTCAACGCTGGTCCCGGCCTGCTCTTCGATCGGGGTGCCCCCCTGAGCTTCTGGCTTGGGCTCTGCGCCTGCATCGTTCACGAGCGAGTCGATCAACGCGTCGCCCTCGGCTGGTCCATCGCCGTCGGCTCGCAGGAAGGCCGCGGTCAGCCCGCCCTGCATCGCGCCCGATGTCGATGCCCGCTCGACCTGTGCCCGCTCGACCACGCCCAGGAACAGCTCTTCGAGCTTCTGGCGTGGAGCCGAAACGGTTCGGATTGATTTCTCGTTGCCCGTGCGTCGGCGGATCACCTCGTCGATCTCGGCGATGGTCTGCTCGTCGAGCTCATCGGTCTCGATCAGTGTCCGCTCGGTGCTCGCCAGGAGCCCCTCGCAGGTGCCCTCATCGCGGATCTTGCCGCCGTAGAGGATCGCCATGCGATCGACGACATCCTCGACATCGGTCAGCAGGTGGCTCGAGAGAATAATCGTCTTGCCCCGTCTCCCCAGCTCGGTGATCAGGTCCTTGACCTGGCGCGTGCCGATCGGATCGAGCCCCGTCGTCGGCTCGTCGAGGATCAGCAGATCCGGGTCGTTTATGAGCGCCTGGGCGATCCCGATCCGTCGCTGCATGCCCTTGGAATATTCACGCACCGGGCGGAACTGGGCGTGCTCGAGCCCGACCATCTCGAGGAGCTCGTCGATGCGTCCCTCGCGGGTCTTGCGATCGAGCCCGAAGAGCTTGCCGTAGTAGTCGAGTGTCTCGCGGGCGTTGAGGAACGGATAGAGGTAGCTCTCCTCGGGCAGGTACCCGATGCGGTTCTTGGTCGCGACATCGTTGGCCGCTTTGCCGAACACCACCACGCGCCCGCTGGTGGGCTTGAGGAGCCCGAGGATCATTTTGATGATCGTGCTCTTGCCCGAGCCGTTGGGGCCAAGGAGTCCGAAGATCTCCCGCTCGTAGATCACCAGATCGAGCTTATCGACCGCGCGGGCGCGATCACGCATCCAGAAGTCCTTGAAGGTCTTGGTGAGCTGCTGGCAGCCGACCACGGATCGTCGGGTCTCAGGAGTTGACGGCGTCGTTGCGTCCGCGGGCTCAGTGGTGTTCGGGGTCTGGGTCATTTAGGGCTCGTCCTCTTGCTGAATGCCGCGCTGTGATTTATAGTTGGCCTCGCGGAAGCTCTTGTTCCGCAGCTCATAGGACTCGATCGCTTCCTTCTCGCGTCGTCTCTTGTCGAGCTCACGCGAGATCTCAGGATCGCGGTTGACCATCAGCTCCAGGTCCACGCCCTCGGGGAGGTACATCGTCTCGACGAAGTCTTTTCCAAGGAAATCGCCCATCGCCAGCGACCAGTCGCGTGCGATCATCAGCGAGGGGTTGGCGTCGTACTGGGCCTGCTTGGCCTGGAAGTTCGAGAGATCCGCGATCGCCTGCGAGATCCGCGAGGACGACTGGGCCTTGGCCTGGATCAGGATCTCGGAGACCTCGCCCGAGACGAGCCCGAGGGTGCTCTGCCCGTTGTAATCAATCTCTTCACCGGCCAAGACAGAATCGATCTGCGCCAACACCGCGACGGCCTGCTCGTCTTCCTTCAGCTCAATATGGCGTTCGTACTGATCGATCAGATCGATGAGCACTCCGGCCGCACGCCCCGCGACATCGTTGAGCAGCTGATCGCGTGAGAGCAGCGCGTCCTCACGCAGCTTGCCCGCGTTCTGAGCCGCGGACTGCACCGAGGCAAACTGATCGAGCAGATACAACGGCGGCGTCTTGCGGACGAGCACCACACGGTCGATCGTGATCCCCGCATCGAGCTGATCGAGCGAGTCTTGAGCGACCTGGCGCACCTTGGCCGCGATGGTCTCGGCGGATTTCTTGAGCAGGTCATCGATATCGATCTCGGCGATCGTCTGCACGACACCGCGACGGATCGCCTGACGGATCATCAGCCCCTCGGCTTGCGGATAGATGTTCTGCTGGTTGCTCAGGTGATCCGAGCGGTGGTAGTTGACCTTCCACTGGGCGTGGGCGATGTTCTGGTCCGCGGTGATCACCGAGAAGCTGCTCGCAGGGTTGAGCTGAGCAAGGCTGCCGAAAGAGGTCAGCGACGTCGACAGAGAGGGCGGGCTCGAGGTCGAAGGCATGAACTCGCCGGCCAGCTCGAGCTCTTCGGCCCCGCCGGTGACCGTGATCAGCTCCCCGATCGGGTACGGCCAGGTCAGGTGCGCCCCGGGCTCGATGTTGGTCTGGGCGGGCTTGCCCAGGAACACCGAGATCCCGCGTTCGCCCTCGTTGACCTTCTGGAACCCACTGAACACGAAGAGGATCAGCAGGACCACCATACCTACCTGCAGCAAGCCATAGGTGATCCGCAGCGCGTCGGCCAGCGATTGGTGCGCCGTGTCCATGCGGATGTGATCCGCGCCAGCCACCGAACTCTGCTCGCGGTTGAAACGGACCGAGGCTGCACGCCGGGGCGCGAGCCCATCGGCTGGAGCTTGGTCATCGGCGTGCTCTGCGTGCACTTGCTCAGACGCCTGCTCAATGGGCTTCTCGTCGTGAGGCTCTTGATCTCTGGGTGTGTCGCTGTGGTCAGTCATTGATCAGCTCCCTGCGCTCTCATCGCTGGTTGAGCCGCCCAGTGTCGGCACGGGCAGCTGCCCCTGGCTCTGCTCGATGATGTCGGGATCGAACAGACGCATCCCGTAGTCCGAGGTCGAGAAGATCAGCGTGAACTTCTTGGCCATCGACTCACGCATCAGGCGGATGTTCTGGATGAACACCGCGAGCTCCGGGTTCACATTCTGCTGAGCAAGGTACGGGGCGGCTTCGGATTCGCCCTTGGCGAGGATCTCGTCGGCGCGGCGCTGGGCGAACGCACGGATGCGCTCGGCGTTGCTCTCGGCTTCGGCCCGGATCGCGCGGGCCTGCGAGCGACCCTCGGACTCATACCGCTCGGCCAGACGGTCGCGGTTGGCGCCCATCCGGTTGATCACCGCGGTGGTGGTGTCCTCGGGGAGGACGATCCGGTCGATCCCCACCGAGATGATCTCGATGCCGTAGTCCTGCAGGGGCTTGCCCCCGTTGCCGCCCAGGGCGAGCAGGTCAAAGACCTCGCCCTCGAGTTTCGGGATAACCGAAGCGCCAGCCTGCGAGGTGAACAGCTCGCTCATCTTGTACTTGCTTGTCTCGCCGAGCGCACTGCGGAGCAGGTCCACGAGCACATCGTTCTCAGCTTTGATGAAATGATCCTGCGCCCGTTCGCCCGCGTTCGAGAAGCTCTGGAAGAACTTGAGCGGGTCCTGGACGCGGTAGTTGAGGTACGCCTGGATGATGATCTGGAAATCATCGGCGGTCTGCACCGTCTCCGAGCGTGTCTCGACCGGACGGATCCGCTTGTCGTACTTGGTGACGCTCTCGATCGGGAATGGCCACTTCATCTTAAACCCGGGCTCGGTGATGATCGAGTTCTCGTTGGCCGAGCCGAAGCGGGTCTTGACCGCGGTCTCGGTGAACCGCACCGTGAAGCTCGAGCTATACAGCACGATCACGATAAAAAACAGTGCACCGATCAGGGGAATCGTCCATTTTTTGAGCTTGTTCACGGCTCATTCTCCATTACGCCATCGGCGTTTCGTGCCCGTGTGGGCGTCGATGCATGGGCTTCAGCGGAAGACCACGCGGGGGTTCGTACTGGTTTAATTCATGCCTTCCGCAGCGGCGGCGCCGGCTTCGGCGTCGAACACATCGGTTCCGACTTCGTTGTCCTGGAGCTCAAGACGGACCTTGAGCGAGGCCATGTCGGCCGGGGTCAGGTAGACACGCGATTCTTTCATCGACGCGAGCAACGCGTCGAAGTATTTCTCTGAGCGATAGAGCTGAGGCGACGCCAGATACGCTTCGAGCTGCCCGCTCAGCAGGCTCGCACGACCACGCTCGGACATGTGTCGCGTCCATCGGCTCGCCCCCGCGTTGAGGATCAGCTCGCCCGCTTCGCCGCCGGCTTGCTCGAGCAGACGCTGCACGCCAAGCTCGGCGTCGAGGTACGCGATCGAATCGTTGCCCGACGCACGCCGGATGTCTTCGAGCTGATAAAGCTGCTTGTTGATCCGCTCGGCGAGCTCGACGCTCCCGGCGATCTCGGTGAGCACCGTGATCTGCGACTTGCGGGCCTCTTCGACCAGCGATTCGCGGTTCTGGCGCGCGATGATCACGCGTTCGAACGATGGTGCAACCTTGGTCGGCGGGTGCACGCCGTTGACGCCAACGAAGAGGATCTCGATCCCGGGGCCCTCGCCGTCATTGAGCTGCCCGTAGGCTTCGACCAAACGGTTCTTGAGCTCAACTGGCATGGCCGTGCGATGGGTGGCGATGATCTCGTCGATCGACAGGTCACCCAAATACTGAGTCACCACGCGCCGACCGATCTGGCGGAGCAGGCGATCACGCTGGCCCGGAGCCGCGAACTGATCGAAGAGCCGAACATTGCGTACGACATACTGTACGGGCACCTCGACCGCCAGCAGCGAGAGCTCGGCGACGGTGGAGCTCTCCGCCGCGTCGAGCTCGGCGTCTTGATCAGGGACCGGCTCTATTTGTGCGTCGTCATCACCAAGCCCACCCTCGAGCCGTTCTGGCTGGACGATGTTGAGCAGTTCTTGGCCGCTGTGGCTCTCGGTCCAGAGCACCGGGCTGGTGCCCCGCGTGGGCGGGTTGGAGGCGAGCTGGAGCACACGCACGCCCGTGGTCGTGCGGTCTTCATTCTCGCCACGCCTGGTGACGAGCGTGGGTGTTTCGTATTTCGAGAACGGCCAAGGCCACTTGACATGCAGGCCCGGGCCGATGTCGCCGTCGCCCTGCTCGCCGAAGCTCATCAGCGGCTCGCTGATCACGCCGCCGGTGATAATCAGACCCCGCTCGTGCGGCTCGACCACCACGAGCGCAGACATCAGCCATCCGAGCCCGAGACCGAGGACGACAAAGCCCGCGATCCACTTGCTCAATAGCTGGTAGAACCACGACGAGGTGACATCGATCCCAAACTGGTAGTTGACGGCTTCGCCGACATTCTCGGCGATCCGATCCGGAGCCGCGAGCAATCCGAGCAGACGCGAGTCAAAGGCCGGGCGGGGGAGCTCGCCGGGCTTGCGTGGGCGATAGATATCGAGCAGGAAGTTGAGCCCGATCTCACAGCCGAAGATGATCATCCCGATGCTGATGATGTTGGGTGCCCAGTCGAGCCCGACGCGGAGCCCGAGTGCGAGCTCGAGGAACGCGCTTAGCCCGAGCACCACCCCGACCAAAGCACCGGCGACCGAAATAGCCGACCCCGCACGCAGGTTCGACCACGCGGGCTCCTTGCCCATGCCCGAGACAAAGCGTGCAAACACAAACCCGACGACCGCGATCGAGATCCCGATCGCGAGCTGGAAGCCGAACCCCTGTGTCCGGTTGGGATCGCTGATCCAAGACCCCATCGACGAGATGCCGTAGACAATATTGATGAACCCGATGAGCAATGCGCCCGCGGGGATCACCCATTTATAGATCGCGGCGAGTCTCCGGGCCGCGATGCGCAGCTCGTCGCCCGATGACTCGAACGCGCTCGCAGCCGATGCACCCGAGACGGCCATCTGCTCGAGCTCCATCGCTTCGATGCGCTCGCGCCGGTGCTGGTCGTAGACCAAGAGCAGCAGCCCCCAGCCGATCAACCCCGTCGCGAGGAAGACGCTGGCGATCTTCGCGGCCTGATCGCCGGCACCGTTGGCATACACAAAGACGATCAGCGTCAGCACAAGCTGGAACACCAGCCCGATCAGGCTGGTCGAAACCGCTTTGCGATAAGTCAGGTAATCGCCCTTGCTCATCGGCTTGCTCATCGGGTGGATCTTTCTGGTCTGTGGTTCATGGTCACGCAGCCTTGTATAGATCAGCTTCTTGATTCAACTTGTCCGGAACCGTGCCCTGGCATGGGATCATCCATGATGGTATGGCCAACCATGCACGATCTAGCTGTTTACAGATCAATGGGCACAAGATCGGGCGGTATTGTGGGCATGTTCTTGCCCAGATTCAACCCCGAACTGATCTTCTCTCCCATTGTATCATCTATAGAGCATCGGAGACCGTCCACCTGCCTGCTGATCGCTCAGCTGTTGCACTCGACTATCGCACCAAACCAAGCGGCTTGTGCATTCGATCCCGCAGTGTCCCCGGCTCGCATCCGCGATCGCCGACGGGTCTCGATGCAACCACCTCGGTACGCGATCGGTCCGCGAGGGGTTCAGATCAAATCCTCAAAATAATCGAATTATGAGCCCCATCCGCGAACCCCACGCCGCAAGCCGCGTATCCAGCAAGAACACACACGCCCCACGCCCACCGGGACCACTCGGCGCAGATGATGCGCCATATCCGCATGGCAGATACCACCATCGCCGGCTCGCACAACCGGTTTTGACGAACCTAGCATCACCCCTGCATGATTACATCGACACTCCCCATCGCACGCAACGCATTCAAAGAGAGCATCCGCCAGCCGGTGTTCTTCATTATGCTGCTGTTGGCCGCCTTCCTCCAGCTGCTCAACACCTGGATCGTCGGGTTCTCGATGGGCGCCAACAATGTCCCCGGCGAAGTGACCGGCGACGACAAGCTCCTGCTCGATGTCTCGATGGGCGCGATCTTCCTGCTCGGCATCCTGCTCGCCGCCTTCATCTCCACGGCCGCGATCTCACGCGAGATCGAGAACAAAACCGTCCTGACCGTGGTCTCCAAGCCTGTCGGGCGCACCAGCATCATCCTTGGCAAGTTCCTCGGGATCTCGGTCGCGATGTTTGTGGCCGTGGGTGTGATGATCGGGTACCTGCTCCTGGGCATCCGCCACGGCGTGCTGGCCAACGCGGCCGATGACCCGAACTACCCAGTCATCCTCTTTTCTGTCGGCGCCATCTTTGGCTCGATCCTGCTCGCGGCCCTGGGCAACTACCTCAATGGCTGGTCCTTCGGGCAGCTCGCATCGCTGCTGCTGCTCCCGCTGATCTGGATCGCGTACATCGCTTCGCTTTTTATCAACGAAGACTGGACGATGATGAATCCGGGCGAGAACCTCAAGCCCCAAATCATGCTCGCGTGCCTGTGCCTGGCGATGGCACTGTTCGTGATGACCGCGCTGGCCACTGCCATCTCCACGCGATTGGGGCAGGTCGTCACCATCGCGATCTGCACCGGCGTCTTCGTCATCGGGCTGCTCTCGAACTACTGGTTCGGGCGTGGGATCTACGAGAACGACCGCTTCGGGGTCGTCGCGATGACCCAATCGCCGCTCAATGTCGATCTCTACGATTTCCACCGGCGCTCGGTCTACGAGCTGGCCGCCAAACGAACCGGGATGACGCCCGAAGAGTTCGAAGAGAACGGCTACGACCCACGGCGCTATGTCCAGTCCCAAGAGCTTCTGAGCCTGGACGATTCCGAGCTCCAAGACAACTACAACTACAACGAGTTCATGCTCCGCAGCCCGGGCTCGGTCATGTGGATCACGCTGCTGGGCCCGCCCAAGTACCAGATCAAGATCGGCGACCCGCTATACTACAGCGCCTCGCCCAGCGGCATCGCCATGGTGACGCCCAAGTTCGACAGACTCGATCCCGAGATGGACCCGGCCAACGACCCCGAGATCGTGCTGGGCAAAAACACCCGTGATCAGCCCGGGCTATTCATCACCGATGTCGACGACGACCGGATCGCGATCATGCAGATCGGGCGCGAAGTGCTCCCGGTCTCGCGCCCCCCACTGACCGGCGATTCGCTCTTCCTCCAGCCCACCGTCGTGCACCGCGGCCCGCAGATCATCTGGTCGATCGTCCCCAACATGCAATCGTTCTGGCTCCTCGACGCCGTCACACAGAACCAGCCCATCCCGGGCTCGCATGTCGTCTTGGTCTTCTTCTACGGCGTGTGCCAGATCGTGGTGTTCTTGTCGATCGCCGTGCTCTCGTTCCAGGGACGCGATGTGGGCTAAGCCGCCAACGGCCGAGTAAATCAACCAAACTCAGCATACACAGCAACTACGCCTGCGCCATCGACCGCGCGTACACCTTGACGCATTTCTCGGCCGCCCCGTCCCAGTTCAGGCTCCGGAGCTCGAACCGCCCGTGCTCACGCAGCGTCTGGCTCAGCGGCGGGTACCGCAGCACCGCCACGATCTTGTTGGCCATCTCGTCGGTGTCCCAGAAATCGACCTTGAGCGCATGCGTGAGCACCTCGGCCACGCCCGATTGCTTGGACACGATCACCGGGACATCGTTGCGCATCGCCTCAAGTGGTGCGATCCCGAAGGGCTCGGAGACCGAGGGCATCACATAGCAATCCGCCATCTGGTAGACCCGGTCCACATCGCGCCCACGCAGGAACCCGGTAAAGAGCACCTTGTGCCCGATGCCGATGGCCGCGGCGTGCTCGATCATCCGCACGGCCATATCGCCCGAGCCCGCGACCACGAACTTGACGCGATCCTCTTGCTCGAGCACGCGCTTGGCTGCCTCAATAAAGTATTCGGGGCCCTTCTGCATCGTGATGCGCCCCAAGAACAGCACGATCCGATCGCCCTGCTCGATCGCTGCCCCGCGTTGGGGTTGGATGCCGTCTTGGGCGACGCCGTTGTAGACCACATCGATCTTGGAATCGTCCACCCCGTACTTGGAGTGGACGATGGCCTTGGTCAGCCGCGAGACCGCGATCACGCGGTCCGCGCCGTGCATGCCGGCGCGTTCGATGTCGTACACGCCCTGATTGATGTGCTCGCCCGAGCGATCGAACTCCGTCGCGTGGATATGACACACCAGCGGCTTGCCCGTAATCGCCTTGAGCATCATCCCCGCGGGATAAGTCAGCCAGTCGTGTGCGTGGATCACATCGAAGCGTTCGGTCATGCCCAGCGCCGCGACCAAGCGGGCGTAGCGCTGCGCATCGCCGAAGAGATCCGAGCCGTACCCGCCCGAGCCCGTGCCCATCTCGCCGAGCGATTCGAGCACGCCGTCGATGACCTGGGCGAGTTCGTCGGCCGACGAACTTGAGAGCGAAGCAAACTCTTCGACGCCCGAGCTGATATCAATCGGAGCAGAGGCGAACATCTGAGTTGATTTCTGGGCGCGTTCCTCTTGGACCGTCTCCACGACCCGACGCAGCACATCCGCCCCATCCACGCCGGGGTAGGAACTCGGAGCAGAGGCGCTAAAGGTTTCGAGCTGGCGCATGATGCGCTGGTAGACGACGGAATACTGAACTGGATCTCGGGCTGAATCATGGGCCGACTCATGCTGATCACGCGATCGGCTATCGTCACCGATCTGTGAGACCCGCCCCACCATCTGCGGCGTCTGGTTGAGCTCGTGCTGCCCGGCGCGAAGAGCCGCGCTGCGCTCGGCCAAGATCCGCGGTCCGATCAGCTCGACATGCGAGACATGATTCTCGGGGATCGGGTGGGGCAGCACAAAGACCACCTCGTGCCCTTGAGCCACCAGCGAACGGGTCAGCCCCTCGACGGCTGTGCCCAAACCGCCCGACATGAATGGGGGGAACTCCCACCCCAGCATCAAAATCCGCATTGCTTCAACGCTCGCTTTTCTGTGTTCGCTGTCGCGAATTCTCTATCAAATCAATCTTCCTCAGACTCGTCCATATCGCCCAGCTCTCGCAGCACGATCTCGTAGCCCAAAAGCCAGATCAACGCGTGCTCGCCGGCCTTGGGATCATCCATCGGGGTCGAGAGCTTCGAGCGGAACACATAGAGCATTTCTGGCGAGCGGAAGTGCTCAAAGTTCACCTTCGCATCTACATGCCCCAGATCGACGACCTCTTCTTCGATCAGGTCATTGAGCTTGTCGCCCGTATTGACAAGATCGCCCTCGATCGAGCCCGAGAGCCAGCGGTCCTCAGTCTCCATGCCGATCCAGACGCCGTCGTCGGTGACGCTCACGCGATAAAAGGCCTCTTCGGCCGAGTTTTTCGCCTGGCACGACACCCCGCGATCGTCGATCTTGACGGGCCCGAACACGCCAGCCTTGATCGCGCCGGCTTCGACGAGCTTGTAGAGTGCTTGTTTGGTATCTTCGGTGGTTGCGGCCATGGGGAATCCTTGGATCTGTATCGGGGTGTCTTCGTCGGCTCAAGAGCAAACGCGGGCTCTGCCCCGCCCTTCGCCCTATAAGTGTTTGGTTTGTGCCCAATCCTAGGGTGTGTGTGGTGCGCGATCCGTGCGTAGAAAAAGAATCAACATCGAGAATTGAGTTTCAATCTATGGATTGGCTCGACACGGGCACAAATAGGCATATACTTCCCCTCGCACTACTTGCCCAGGTGGCGGAATTGGTAGACGCGCCACCTTGAGGTGGTGGTTCTCGCAAGGGAGTGGAGGTTCGAGTCCTCTCTTGGGCATTGAAAGCTCGCAGCACTGGTTTGGCCAGTGCTGCTTCTTTTTTTGCACTTATCTTTGCACATAGATAGTGCGCTCAGAGCCCTCTTGTGTGGTCGATGCCCCATAGCGAGCCTCAAGTAAGAGGCGCAAGTTATTCGCCATCATCAAGTACCACATTTCGTCCGAGTCCGAGAAACGCGCTCGATCGACACCCGGAACTGGTCGATTTCCACCCAGATCGTGACCTGCGCACTCCGATGCATACACCTACAGGGCACGGCTGACTGAAAGTGGGCACTCTTTGAGCAACAGCAATATCGAACCCGAGACCCTGCACAATTTCCTCAGCGAGACTGTCGATCTGCTCGAACAGCTCGAAGGCGAGCTGATTCTGCTCGAATCATCGCCTCAAGACCTCTCCCTGATCAACCGAATCTTCCGCACCCTGCACACGATCAAGGGCAGCGCCTCGTTCATGGCATTGACCAACCTGGTCGTCATCGCCCACAGCACCGAAGGCGTGCTCAACGCCGCACGCACCGGGCAGATCAAGCTCGCCAAGCCCGAGATCGATCTCATGCTCGCGGCCGTCGACACGATCAAGGCCCAGTACCGCGAGCTCGCATCCGGGCTCACCAGCATCACCCCCGCGAACCCAGACCTGATGATCAAGCTCGGCAATCTCAGCAGAGGCTCGGAACAGCACCGCGAATCTGACAACCTCAACCTCCAAACTTCAGAGGCATCGCTGTATTCAGGAACAACGCCGTCGCCCCACGATCTCCACCCCCAAACCATCCGCGTGGATATCGCTCGGCTCGAATCGCTGATGGATCTGGTCAACGAGCTCACGCTCGAGAACTCACGCATCGGCGCGATCTCCGAAGACATCGCCAAAGCGCTCCCCGACGACGAGATCCGCCAGCGGATCGAACGCGCTACGGGCTCGCTCGATCGGGTGACCGCTGATCTGCACCACACGCTGATGCGCACACGCATGCAGCCCCTCAACCGAATCTGCGCCCGCTACCCGCGATTGATCCGCGATCTGGGAACAAAGAGCGGCAAACTGATCCACCTCGAAATCATCGGCGGCGAGACCGAGATCGAAAAGCCCATCCTCAATGCCCTGAGCGATCCGCTGATGCACCTGCTGCGAAACTGTGTGGATCACGGGATCGAAACAACAAACGATCGGCACAACAAAGGCAAAGCCCAGACCGGCTCGATCAAAATCCAAGCCCAACGCGATCATCGGTGCCTGTCCATCCGGGTGATCGATGATGGACGGGGTCTCTCCAAAGACGCCATCGGCCAGAAAGCCGTCGAACTCGGGCTCCTGAGCCCTGGGCAACTCGCCACACTCAGCAACAAAGAAATCTTCCGCTCTATCTTTAAGCCCGGATTCTCGACCGCCGAGCGGATCTCCGAGGGCTCCGGGCGGGGCGTGGGCCTGGATGTCGTCCGCGAACAGATCGAGCACCAGCTCCACGGCCGCATCGAGATCGAATCGATCCAAGGACAGGGCACCACGGTGAGCATCACCATCCCCATCGAACGAGCCACGCCGAAAGCCGCCTAACTCGCGCACGCTCTTCTGATCGCGACCTCACCCAAGCACCTGCTCTGGAGCACCTTATGGACGCATCGCTCATCTCATCACTCCGCGTCGCACTCAAGAACACCCTGGCCGGCGAACTCCAGGGCCCAACGCAGATCGATACCCCGCGCGCGTTGGACTCATCGGCTTCGGCTCCAGCTGCGGGGCATACTGTCAATGGCGATGTCACAGGCGATGTGACAGGCGATGTGACAGGCATCGTTTCCTACACCGGCTCACTCGTCGGCACCATCACCCTCTCGATGGCCCTCGACACGGCCCTTGGGCTCGCCCATCGGATGGCTGGATTGCCCATGCCCGACCAAGCACAAGCCCGCATAGATGCCCTTGATGATGCAGCTGTAGACTCCATCGCTGAAGCCGTCGGCGAACTCCTCGCTATGGTCGCGATGACCGCATTATTCTCCAGCACCGCCCACGATACCGCGATGGCGTCGTGCCCGACGGTCATCATCGGGCCCGGGCACCGGGTCGCTTCTTCTCCAGATACCCCGACGGTCCAGATCAGGTGCGTCACCGAGCTTGGCGAGCTGCTCCTCGATGTGTCGGTCCGCGCAAGCACCGGATCGATTCCGGCAGCGGCGTAGACGGGCGAATTAACAGGCGCATCGCCAACTTTCCAACTCCCCCCCGCCGCAGTCCTCCGCATTACAAGCTCGATAAAGGTCGATTCTGGAACCGATCGCCCCTCCGCGTGGTATAGGATCAAGCAAACCAGTGCGCGGTCCGTGGGCGAGCACACGCCAAATCCCGACCCGCTGGCCATACATAAGCAGCACCCCACACAGCCCCGCCCGTTTCCAGCAACCCCAGCTACCCAGCAACCCCAGCTACCCAGCAACCCCACATACCCCTGATACCCTCAACCGCATGAATCCCCGCACCCTCGCCACCCAGTTCCGCATGACCGCCGCCCGCACCCCGATAGCGCTGCTGGTCATCGCTGGATGCTGCGCGACCAGCTCGGCCCGTCCGATCTTGCGTATCGAACCCGATGAGACAGAGCACGAACGGATCGCCGACGAGCTCTCCGACGAGGAGTTCGCCAACGAAGGCATCCGCGAGTGCATCGTCACCCTGCTCTCGGGCCGAAAAATCACCGGCGAGCTCGTCCGCCAGGATTCGCTCATCGTGGTCGTCGCGATCAACGACATCGAGACCACCTTCCAACGCGGGCGGGTTGCCGAGGTCAAGCTCCTGCCCCCGATCCCCCAGCGCTACCGCGAGCTGCGGGCCGCGATCAATGACGACGATATCGAAGCCCGGATCTCGCTGGCCGAGTGGCTCCGCACCCGCCGGGCGTACAAGCTCGCCCAGCACGAGCTCAGGGCCATCCTCGTCGATGCCCCCACCAACGCCCGCGCCAAACTGCTCTTTAACTGGCTCGATGAGTACAACAAACTCAAACCAACCACACCTCAAAGCGATCCGACCGACACACCCGCTGAGCCCGGCGAGGATCCCAAAGACAAGATCAAGACCGCGCCGAGCACAAACAACAGGGACGGACGCCCCCCCACCCCCAGCTCGATCCCACGCCTCACCCCCGAGCAGATCAACCTGATGCGCGTCTACGAGATCGACCTGCGCAACCCGCCGCGTCTGACCGTGCCCGATGAGACACTCCGCGCCCTGATCCTCCGCAAACCCAAAGCTTTCTCGCCCAACGACGACGAACGCCAGGCCCTCTACAGGCTCCCAGAGGTCGAAAAACTCAAGATCCTCTTTACCCACAAGGCCCGTGATCTCTACGGCCAGGTCATCGTCCACGAGGACCCCGAATCGATCAAGGTCTTCAAGCAGGACATCCACGACCAGCACGGCTGGATCATGAACTCGTGCGCCACCGCACGCTGCCATGGCGGCGCCGACGCGGGCACCTTCCAGCTCATCAATACCCGAACAAGCTCGGACGCCTCGGCCTACACCAACTTCTATATCATCGAAAACTATCGGCTCAAGGACGGGTCGCCGCTGCTCGATTTCGAAGCACCGGAACGCTCCCCGCTGCTCCAGCTGGGCATGGTCGCCCACAACGCCCTGCCCCCGCACCCCGAGATCCCGCAGGGATACCCCGGCAGGGGCTGGAAACCGATCTTCCGCTCGACCCGCGATCGCAAGTACCGCACCGCCCTCGAATGGATCCGATCGCTCTACCAGCCACGCCCGGTGTACGATTTCCAGTATCCACCCGCCCCCGAGCAAAATCCAAGCACCAAGCCCAAGATCAGCCCAGAGGCCAAACCAAAGTCCAACCCAAAGACCGAGCCGAGCCCGGCTCCCTGATACATCCGTCCATCGGGTGTGCTAAGATGGTTTTCCCGTTTGTTCGCTCGCACAGTTCCGTACCCGCTTTCTGACACTCATCGAACCGCCACCTGTTCTTGCGTGGTGCCCCAGCGTTCGAGATCGAGTTTGAAATCAATATTTGTAGGATCCGCAATGCCCAAAGCACGCACGCCCCGCACCACAGCTGCCCGCCGACCACTCGCATTGATCTCCGCGTCCGCGTTGATCGCCCTTGCCGGGATCGCCGGGTGCTCGAAATCCAACGAAGCCAAGACCGCCGTCGATACCGCGGCCCGCTCGTTGGGCACCATCGCCGCGGGCGATCCGACCGCGACCCCGACCAACACCAAGAAGGTCTACAACGAGATCGAAAGCTCGGTCGCCGATCACGCCGGCTCCGAGAACGGGTACAGCGAAGCCGCGGCCATCACACTCTCGCTCTCGAAGCTCGGTCAGGCCTCGCTGGCTTCGATCGATGCCTCCAAGACCGAGACCAAGGCCCTGCACAAGGGACGCATCGTCCGCGGGATGCTCAACGAATGGCTCACCATGAACGCGATCGCCCAAGCGGCCGGTCAGTTTGATGCCGCCGACGAGCGACGAGATATCGAGCAGCTCATCGAGCTCCGCAAGGAAGATGTCACCAAGTACACCGCCCAACGCGAAGCCATGAACGCCCAGATCGATGAGCTTGATGCACAGATCGCGGACCTGCAGGCAAAGGCGGAAGTCGAACGCAACGAAGCGGGCGGGCTCGAACTCCAGATGCCCCGCGTGAGCGCGACCAAGGCCGCCGAGCTCGTCGTGCGTGTGCGTGAGCACTCGCTGCGTGCCGATGGCTACGAGCTTGAAGCTGTGCGTATCCAGGGCGTGGTCGGACAGCTGCGTCCGGGTGCCCGCGAGATCGGGCTCAATGTGGACAAAGCCAAGTCGCAGATCGTGCTGCTCGAATCCGCCCGCGCCGAGCTGGCCGATCGTGAAACAGCCAGCCGCAACGATGCCCGCGAAGCCCAGCAAGCCGCCAGCGCCGCGGTGGACCGGATCGCCGACGCCGTCGCGGACTACGCCCAGTTCCGCGAGGACGAAGTCAGCAGCGCCAACGCCAAGGCGATCTCGCTGGCCCGCGGCGCCATCAGCGCCCTGCGTGACGCCAAGGGCCCCACCAAGCAGGTCTCAGCGCTGACCGAGTCCTCCGCTCAGCAGACATTGGCCGAGAGCCACGCCAGGCAAGCCGCGGGCTTTGGTGAAGCCGCGATCCTCTACAACGCCCTGATCGAATCCAATGTCCCCGGCGACTGGTCCGCATTGGCCCAGCAAGCCAGCGACAGCCAGAGCGAATCCACCAGCGAAGCCAACACCGCCTTCGAAAAAGCCGCTTCGACCCTCCGCAGGGCACGCATCGGCGGCGATGAGGGCGACAAGGCCGAAGCCACCGCCGTTCGTCTCGAACTCCTCGCCGGCATCACGCCTGAGCCCGAGTACGAAGACACCTACGAAGATGAGCCCGATACCTACGACGACGAAGAAAACGATGATGAAGCCAACGATACAGAGGCCGAGCCCGTCGACGACGAAGGCTGATCCGACCCGATCAGCTCTGAACTTTGACCGATCCCCACGAATCCGCTCACTGAGCGGATTTTTTCATACGCCGCTGGGCGATCTCCCCTAAGATCAACGCATGGGCAGCGATTCAAACGATCTCGCCGGGCAGCCGATCATCCCCGCGGTGAAGCAGCATATCGTGACCCCGAGCGAACCGATCATCGCCAAGGTCCACGCCACACGCCTGTGCACGCCATCGAGAAAAGCCGCGGGCTTTGTGCGCCATATCGAGCTCGATGTGGCGGGCACCAAGCTGGAAAACTCGTGGCACGCCGGCCAATCCTTCGGCGTCATCCCCCCGGGCACACTCCCAAGCGGGCAGCAGCACAAGCTCAGGCTCTACTCCATCGCCGCCCCCACCGGCGGCGAGACCGGCGACGGCACGATCCTCACCACCACCGTCAAACGCGTGATCGAAGAGCACTGGGACACCCACGAGCTCTTCCAAGGCTTGTGCTCGAACTACCTCTGCGATCTGCAGGTCGGCGACGAGGTCATGCTCACCGGCCCGGTCGGCAAGCGCTTCCTGCTCCCCGAGAACCCCGCAGACCACGATTATCTGTTTATCGCCACGGGCACCGGGATCGCCCCGTTCCGCAGCATGATCCTCGATCTGATCAAGCTCGGGATGCCATCGCGCACAGAGCTGCTGATGGGCGTGCCCTACGCCTCGGACCTGCTCTACCACGACGAGCTGACACAATGGGTGGGCACGCACCCGAACCTGAACTACCGCACCGCGGTCTCGCGCCACATCACCCACGACCAGCCCGAGCCGATCTATGTCCAGGATCGGCTCAAACAAGACTTTGACAACTTGGCAACCATGCTCCGCTCCGAGCGTACCTTGATCTATATCTGCGGCATGGCGGGCATGGAACTCGGTGTGTTCCAGACACTCGCCCGCCTGCTGAGCCCTGAAGAACTCTCGCAGTACCTCAAGCTCGATCCGTCGATCGCGGGCGATATTGATCTCTGGGAACGCCGAATGATCCCAAAGCTGATCAAAAAGACCAAGCGTGTGTTCCTCGAGGTGTATTAGCCCTCCATTTCCCGCGACCGCTCCTTTTTCCGCAATCCCGGACAGAGCACATCCGAGACGATAAACTTCCCCGTATTCGAACAGACCTTCCTGACGCCGATAGTCAGTCATCCAAGAAGAGGGCATCCGCCGTGATCCGATTCAACGCCAGCACATTCTCCAAGGGCTCGATCTCCAAGAGCACCAAACGCTTCGCCCAAGCCCTCTCCCTGGGTTTGGCCCTCGCCGTCTGCTCACCCAATGCGAGCGCCCAGAGCCTGCCCCGCTCGACGGTTGAAGCGATCACGATCAGCGGCTCGCACCGCACCCAGATCAACGAGTTCGTTGAGGGTTTGACCCCCAATGCCACCGGCACCAACGCTCAGGATGTCAAGAAGGCCATCGACGCGCTGACCAAGCCGCTCAACGAGCGTGGCGTGTCCGTCGCCTTCCGTCAGGCGTACAGCCAGGCCCTCGGCCCGGTGCTCAGCGCCCTCGACGAGCAGGGCACCATCGCGGCCCAGCTCGCGGCCCTGCGTTTGGCCGGCGATCTGGCAACCCCCAGCGCCGTCAACCGGATCAAGAAAGCCATCGACAACACCGCCAGCCCGGATCTTGGCGTGCAGCTCTTTGCCGTCTCCCGCGCAGGGCAGGTGTTCTCCATGATCAACACCCACGGCCCAGCGCTCACACCCAATGACAGCGAGTCGCTCATCAGGGCGATCCAGAACATGGGCAGCCGCGATGATCTTTCCCCCGAGCTGCTCGGTGCCTGTGTGCGTGCGCTGAGCATCGGCACCACTCTGCCATCAAAGACCATGGGCGAGAACCGCTCGCTGGCGATCGTCGCACTCGGCGAGGTGGTCGGCCGGCAGCTGCGTGGGCTCGGGGTCAACGATGATCCGACCACCGTGCACGAGCTTGCGCTGATCGCCGCGGGCGCCGCGACGGCTTCGATCTCGGACATCAGCTCGGACACCAACGCCGACGCAACCAAGGCCGCCATCGGACTCGGCGGTGACATCATCTCGGTCTCGCTCCGAAAGGTGCTCAGCAACACCATGCCTCAGGCGAGCGAACGCCGCTCGACTGTGCAGACGATTCAGGCCGGCGAGAGCCTGCTCTACTTCGCCCTGCGGAACGACGCGGAGCTCAACAACGAGTCCATCGCGACGGTCAAGCAGACCAAGTTCGCCAACCAGATCGCCGGCGGCGACGACCGGGCGTTCCGCGGCGACGCGGCGGCCCTGCTCGGGCCCGGCTCGCCGATCGTCAAGCGGTTCGGGTTCCGCGACGACCGGTTCTTGTTCTAAGCCGACCAAGCTGAGCACGAACATATTTTCATGCTCCGAATCACACCGGCTGGGCACACATCGCGTGCCCAGCCGGTTATCGTGTAGGCATGTACCGGATGCTCATCCCCGTTGTCCTGCTTCTCGCCCTGATCGGGTTCTCGGTGCTCTCGGACCGCCCGGAGCCCCGGGCCGATCTGGTGTTTATCAACTCGTCGGATGTCAACACCCTCGACCCGCAGCGGATGAGCTGGATGCAGGACCTGCGGACGGCCCGGTTGCTCTACGAGGGGCTCGTCCAGAACGATGTGCTCTCCGACGATTTCGGGATCATCCCGGCCGTCGCCAGCCGCTGGGAACGCTCGGATGACGCGCGGACCTACACCTTTCATCTGCGTGAGGACGCGAAGTGGTCCAATGGCGAGCCCGTGACAGCCGAGGACTTCCGGTTCTCGTGGCGTCGGGCCATGCTGCCCGATTTAGTCTCCGACTATGTCAACATGTTCCTCAACATCGAGGGGGCCAGTGAATTTTACCAATGGCGCGAGGATCAGCTCAGCGCCTTCCCCGATCGCGAGTTTGGCGACAGTGCCGAGCGCCAGCGGGCCGCCTACGCGCTCTGGGACGAGACCAAAGCCAAGTTCGACGAGCTGGTGTCCATGCGTGCCCCTGACGAGCACACGCTGGTGGTGACGCTCGAACGCCCGGTGCCCTACTTCCTCGAGCTGTGCGCTTTTACGGTGTTCTCGCCGGTGTATGAGCCCCTGGTCGCCCAGTACGAGCGACCTGATCCCAACACCGCGAGGCTGAGCCGAAAGCCTGGGTGGACCAAACCCGGCGTGCTGGTCTCCAACGGGCCCTTTGTCCTCACCCGATGGCGCATGAAGCGCGACATGCGCATGGAGAAGAACGCGCACTACTGGAACCGCGACGCGATCGCGCTCAACTCGATCCTGATCCCGTCGATCTCGGACCCTAACGCCGGGGTGCTGGCGTACCAGACCGGAGCCCTCGATTGGATCTCCGATGTGACCGCCCCATACCGCGGGGACATGGTCGCCCAGAAGCTCGATTTCCTCGATGAGCACCGTGAGGAGGTCGAAAAGTACCGGGCGCAAGGGCTCGACCAGTTCTCGATCGATCGGTTGCTCCCCCAGGACCCCCGCGCCCACACGCACGCGGTGTCATCGTTCGGGACTTATTTTTATAACTTCAACTGCAAGCCCAAGCTTCCTGATGGGCAGGATAATCCGTTTGCTGATGCACGGGTGCGCCGGGCGTTCGCGATGTGCGTGGATAAGAAATCGGTCGCCGACGAAGTCCGCCGATTGGGCGAGCCCACCGCATCCACCCTGATCCCGCCCAACTCCATCGGCGGCTACACATCGCCCAAGGGCCTGCCCAATATCGGCGATGCCCAGACCACCCAAGAACGCGACGCGATCATCGCCCGGGCCCAGGCGCTGCTGGCCGAGGCTGACTTCCCCGCCGACTTCATCGTCTCGCTGGCGTTCAACAAAGACTCCGGGCACGATTTGATTGCCCAGGCGATCGCCAAGAGCTGGCAGGAGCACCTGGGCGTCAAGACCCTGCTCGAACAGAACGAGCTCAAGATCTTCAAGGAAGATCTGAAAAACAAGGACTTCATGACCGCCCGCGCCGGCTGGTTCGGCGACTACGGCGACCCCACCACCTTCCTCGACATCAACCACTCCACCGACGGCAATAACGATCGCGCCTACAACAACCCCGCCTACGACGACCTGCTCGATCGCGCCACGCGAGAGCTCGATCCGGTGAAGCGGATGGAGCTTTTAAGCGAGGCCGAACGGATTCTGGTGGATGAGGATGTGCCGTTGATTCCTATTTTTCATTACGCGACGATCTATATGTTCGATGCGCACAAGCTCACCGGGCTCTCGACGCACCCACGCACCAAGCAGAACGCGTATCTGATCGACATCATGAACGACGGGCTCGGCGATGACAAGCCCAAGCCCATGAAGCACCAGATTCAGAAAGACCAAGCACTCGATGGCACCGCATCGGAGGATCAATCATGATGACGCTGATCTTCCGTCGGCTCCTCGCCCTGCCCGTGATTCTGATGGTGGTCTATACCATCACGCTCACGCTGGCGTGGGCCGTGCCCGGCAACCCGCTCGAAAACCCCGAGAAGCGACCCAAGCCCGAGGTCATCGCCCAGATGAACAAGCAGTACAACCTCGACTCGTTCCCGAGGTTCTATGTCTCGTACTTGACGAGCGCGACGGGGATCAAGTACGCCAGCGACTGGTTCTCGGGGCAGATCGAACGCGAGAAAGAACTGAGCATCGAGCAGGGCGTGCCGATGCTCGAACGCCCGATCTTTGATCTCGGCCCGTCGCTCAAATACGACGACCAGACCGTCAACGGCATCATCCGCGACACGCTCCCGGTCTCGGTGACGCTCGGGGCCTCGGCCATCCTCATCGCCCTGTTTATTGGCGTGGGCGCGGGGGTGATTGGGGCGATCAAGCCCAACTCGTTTGCGGATTTGTCGACGCTGGCGGTCTCGATGATCGGGATCTCGCTGCCGAGCTTTGTGATCGGGACGGTGCTGCTGCTGACCTTCTCGCTCTGGCTTGGCTGGTTCCCGATCGCGCAATGGGGCACGCCCAAGAGCATCATCCTGCCAGCCTTTGCGCTGTCATTGCCATTCGCCGCCTACATCGCCCGGCTCACCCGCATGGGCATGATCGACGCCCTCGGGGCGGACTACATCCGCACGGCTCGGGCCAAGGGCTCGCCGGAACGAAGCGTGCTCTTCAAACACGCGCTCAAGAACGCGTTCCTGCCGGTGCTCAGTTTCCTGGGCCCTGCCACGGCCATGGCCATGACGGGTTCGTTCGTGATCGAAAGAGTCTTTACGGTGCCCGGCATGGGCGAGCATTTCGTCAACGCCGTACAGAACAAGGACCTGTTCCTGATCATCGGGGTGGTCCTGGTCTTCGCGACCATGCTGATTATGTTCAACCTGATCGTCGATGTGCTCTACAAATGGATCGACCCGCGGATCAGCTGACTCAGCCCTGGAGCTTAAAGCTCGCGCCGGGGGCGATATCGCACGCAATAAACTCGGCGCTGGCGAACTGATCCGGGGTCTGGCCGGGCGCGGACAAGGTGAGCACGACGGGCGCACCCGCGTTGAGCACGAGCATCTTGTTGATCGGGTCCACGCCGACGACGGTGCCCATCACGCGGGTGGGTGTGCCCAAGCACGGGGTGATGCGTCGGCCGCCGGCGAGGGGTACATCGATTCGTCGGGCAGTGGCGAAGATCCGCCCCGTGATCATCTCGCCGATGAGCGGGCGGAGGGCCGAGGGCTCGTCGCGCATGTCGAGGGCGATTTTGTAGCTGTTGTTGGGGAAGCTGAGCACCACGCGGGCGGGTGTGGTGCCCGTCGCATCGGTCACGGCGTCGTGAACTTCGAGCAGCGTGGCGCGGGCGAGGGTTGGATCGATCTTGGTGGTGGGTGCGGGGTGGAGCATACGGTAATCATAAGACATTGATCCCCCAAAAGCACGCGGCCGAGGAATCATGGATCAGAGAAACAATCAAGAGGCAACTGCGCCCATCGACAGGAAGTTCTTGAGCATCGCGGTGCCGTCGGGGGTCATGAAGCTCTCGGGGTGGAACTGCACGCCCTCGAGCGGGGCCTTGGACGCATCGGCCCAGACTCTTCGCAGTCCCATGACGACCTCGACCTGTTGGCCTTCGATCTCGTCGAAGCACGAAGCCGAGACCTCCCAGCCGTCCTTGTCCATCTCCAGCGTGGGCACGGAATCTCGGCGGACCACCAGCGAGTGGTACCGAGCGACGGTGGCCGGCGATTGGATGCCATCAAAGAGCCCGCGTCCGTCGTGCATGATCGGGGAGGTCTTGCCGTGCATCATGATCTGGTGGCGTTCGACGACCATGCCGTTGGTGTCGGCCATGCACTGGTGCCCCAGGCACACGCCCATCACGGGGACGCGCCCGGCAAAGTGCTCGATGATCGCGCTCGACACGCCGGCCTCATTGGGCGTGCACGGGCCCGGGGAGATCAGCACATGGGTTGGGCCTTGGCCGTTGTCGAGGGCCTGTGCTTGCTCGGGCGTGATCGCGTCATGGCGGACGACGAGCAGGTCCTTGCCCGGTTCCAGTGTCGGGTCGAGCTCGCCGAGCCTCTGGACGAGGTTCCAGGTGAATGAGTCGTAGTTATCGATGAGCAGGATCATGGGGCAACTCTAGACACGGGCGGGGCTCTACACGCTGGGCTTAAGGGCTGGAACAAAAACAGCCCGGGATCGCCGGGCTGTTGAGAATCTATTGTTAGACAAGCTTTTTACGCGGCCTTCCACATCCAGCTCGTCCCCGCGACCCCGTCCTGGGTCACCAAGAACAGATCTTGTGTGATCGGGTACGGCAGGCGAGAGAAATCCTCGGCCACGCGTGCACGCAGACGATCGACGAACTCGGCGGGCTCGCAGCTGAGCGCGATGAACATATCGCGGGCCGGAGTCGCAACGAAGAAGTCGGGCCCGAGATGCCCGGCGAGCTTGGCGTGCAGATCGCCCATGAGCAGTCGAGCGGCGTCGTAGCCGTCCTGCTCGGCCACGATGACCGCCTTGCCGCCCTCGGCGGATTCGATGACCTGCATCTCGAGTTCCGGAGCGTACAGATCCAGATTCTCGCGGGCGAGGTCTTCAAGATCCTCGACCGTGATCCCCCACTTGATGACCTGCTCGGTCGTGATGCTCACCGTCATGTGCGGCATATCGAGCACGAACACGATCACGGTATCGTTCACAAACGGCACATGGGCGACGAGCTCCTCGGAGAGATGCTCGAAGATCGACATGGGCTGGATGCGGGGCATCACGCGGGCCTTGACCTGGTCAAACGATTCCTCGGCCATCTCCATCTGTTCGCCCGCGAAGAGCTGATCGAGGAAGTGCTCGACAATATCGGTCCCGCGGTGCGGCTCATGGGCCACCATCCGGAACAGGTTCTCAAGATCCAGGCGTCGTCCGTTGACGAGCAGCTCTTGGGCGTTGACCCGATCGATCTCGTAGCCCGGCTGCATCTGCTCGATGAGCTTGGCGACTTGTTCTGCGAACGCTTCGGGTTCCTTGGGCATCGTTCCCATGACCTGCTCCTCCACGACCCAACCGGGTCACCGCGCCCGCACAACACGGGCCTGCCCAGATTTCGACCACTGGCGGGTCGTACTCAATGGTGATATCCAGAGTTGGGGTGTGCAAGGGGGCGAGTTCACCCGATGGGCGGGACATGCCGACTGGCGCGGTCGATAACGGTCCCAATGTGGACGCTTTGGACCGAAAATCATCGTTTCTGGTTCCCAGCTTGGTCCGATTTGGCAAACGCCCCGAGAGCGGCTAGAATCCGGGCCTCACAAAGGACGAAGCTGGTGGGATGTTTGGGACGCCCAGACTCAACAGCATGGTCTCACATTTATCCGGAGAAGACGCTGTGACCGAACAGGAAATTGAAGCAAAGGTAATCGACATCGTCGCCGAGCAGATGGGCACCGACAAGGCCAAAATCTCGAGCGCGACCAGTTTCGTTGACGACCTCAACGCCGACAGTCTCGACACCGTTGAGCTCGTCATGGAGTTCGAAGACGAGTTCGAGACATCAATCCCCGACGATCAGGCTGAAAAGATCCAGACCGTCGGACAGGCGGTTGCTTTCATCAAGCAAGCCAACGGCGTCGATTAAACAATCGAACCGAACCACCCCAGAGCACCCCATCAGGACAACTGAAGGGGCGTTTTGGCGTATACACTGAGACCCAACCCGTGCACACGGGCAACCGACTCATCCCAAGCCCAAGAGTACAGCCCCCATGTCGAAATCGCCAAACCATCGTGTGGTCATCACCGGATACGGTGCCATCACCAATCAGGGATTCAATGCCCAAGACACCTGGAGCGCGATGCGCTCGGGCACCTCAGGCATCTCCGCGATCGAGAGCGCCGATTTCGAGAAGTTCGACGGCTGGACCGTGAGCATCGCCGGGCAGGTCAAGGGCTGGGACCCGGCATCGGTCATCGAAAAGAAAGAAGCCCGTCGGCTCGATCGCTCGGCCCAGCTCGGGCTTAGTGCCGCGATCGAAGCGGTGCGCCATTCGGGCTGGGACCACACCCAGGGCGATCCGACCCGCCACGGCGTGGTCGTGGGCTCGGGCGTGGGCGGGATCTATGCCATCGAAGCGGCCGTGCTGACGATGGAGGCCAAGGGGCCATCGAGAATCAACCCGTTTACGGTGCCCAAGCTGATGGTCAACGCGACGACCGGCAATGTGGCCATCGCGTTTAACCTCCAGGGCCCCGCGACCGCCCACGCGACCGCGTGCGCGTCCTCCGGGCACGCGATCGGCGACGCGATGAACTATATCAAATCGGGCAAGACCGATGTGATGATCGCTGGGGGCGCCGAAGCGGCGGTGACCCCATTGTGCATCGGGTCGTTCATGACCATGAAGGCGCTCTCGACACGCAACGACGAGCCGACCAAGGCCTCGCGTCCGTTCGATGTCGATCGCGACGGCTTCGTCCTCTCAGAGGGCGCGGCCATGTATGTGCTCGAATCCGAAGAGCACGCCAAGGCACGGGGCGCAACGATCTACGCCGTGCTCAGCGGCACGGGCAACTCGTGCGACGCCGGGCACATCACGGCTCCAGACAGCGAAGGCCGCGGGGCGTGCAACTCGATGAGATGGGCCCTCGAAGACGCGGAACTCAACCTCGAAGACATCGACTACATCAACGCCCACGGCACATCGACCCCGCTGGGCGACAAAGCCGAAGTCAAAGCGGTGCAGACCGTCTTTGGCGAACTCTCCAAGCCCGGCAATGGCTTGGTGATGAACTCGACCAAATCCATGCACGGGCACTGCCTGGGCGCATCGGGAGCCGTCGAGCTCATCGCGTGCATCGGGGCGATCCATGAGGGGCTCGTGCCGCCGACGATCAATGTGGATAATCTGGACGAAGGTTTCGATCAGATCGATATTGTGGCCAACACCGCCCGCGAGATGCCGATCCACCATGTGATGAACAACACCTTCGGGTTCGGCGGACACAATGTGACGCTGATCTGCTCGAAGTACGACGGCTGAGCCCACCATCAAAGGAACACGCGGGATCATCCCCGTGCGCCCCCCCATTCCAGTTGGCACACGGGTTGCGATCTTGTGAATTGAGATTGTAGTGTGTGACTGCGCCTGCACTAGGGCGCAGGATTTGCCGATGGAGTCTGCATGGGAACGGATATCAAATCAATTCTGGCCTTCGAGGTCCCCCTGGTGGTCGTGCTCGGCGAGCGCTCTCAATCCATCCACGACATCCGCAACTGGGTGCCCGGCTCGATCATCGAGTTGGGGAAAGAGGCCGATGAGGATCTGGAGATCCGGATCAATAACCGAGCGGTCGGCTCGGGCTCGGCGGTGAAAATCGGCGAGAACTTTGGCATCCAGGTCAACTATGTGGGCGATCCCCTCCACCGAATCGAAGCGATGGGCCCCGAAGCCAGCGAAGACGCTCCACTTGGCGGTGAAGCCGAAGCAGAATCTGTAGAGGACATCGAAAAAGCCCTGAGCGATGCCCAGGGCTGATGTTGATCGGATCTGATATCGAGATCTCTAAGTTTATGAAGATCAAGCTCAGCGGGTGAAGTCACGCCCCTGGATGCCGTCGCGCGTCGCCCAGAAGACCGCGGGGTACTTGCCCTTGCCCGAGACCGCGTTGCCGATCTCGAAGCGGTCTTCGTGCATGGAGTATCCTCTGAGACCATCGTAGCTCGGGTCCCATTCATCGGTCGGGGTGTAGGCCCGGGCCGAGCGTGTGTTTTCGTCGGCCATGCCCTGATAGATATCAGAGATCTTGACGCGTGAGACGCTGCCGTCGGCGGACGCACACGATGGCTCGGCATCTGGGTTGTTCCATTGCGGCGACGCGTTCTCGGCTGGATGGGTGACGGTGGTGTTCTCGCCGAAGACCGAGAGCACGGTCGTCGGGGTGCGTTCCTTCTTCGTCCAATCAAAGCGTTCCCACATCAGGACTTTCTGTGATGGGTAGGTGACATTGGACAGACGGTTGCGTTTGGCTTTCGAAGCCCACGGGTCGGTTCTTGGCGCGTCGCCGCGTCCATCCTCCCTGTAGCGTTCTGGAGAGAACCAGACCGTCGGCGAGAGCACATAGGAGCAATCCCAGAATCCGGTGTCGAGGGTCCACCCCGGAGGCGGGTTGTCCTGGAGATCATCATTGCGAGAGAGGAGGAGCCGGTCGGACGGGGAGAACTGGACCTCCGAAGCGTAGTCGCCCGCGTTGAGCCAGCCGCCGACGACCGAATACCAGTGGAAAGCGTACATCTCGGTGTACCATTCGTTGACACCTGAGCCCATGGTGAACTCGAGCCCGTTGCCTCTCGGGGCACCGATCTTGGTGACCCATCCCCAGCCGTTGCCGCCGAGCCCGGTCGGGGAGTTATAGTCGGCGATCTGGTATGGGTTGAACAGGCTATCACGATGTTCGCCGGCGTAGACCTCCTGGATCTGGGCCAGCGAGCGCAGGTTCACCTGGCTTTTGACGAGCCGGGCGCTCGAGCGCGCCGCCCCGAGCGCTGGCAGCAGGATGCCGATCAGCAGGGCGATGATCGCGACCACGACCAAGAGCTCGATGAGCGTGAAACCGGCGTTTCGTTGGACCGCTCGGCGGGTTGCCCGTTGCGCACCCGGACACTCACGAACGATAAGAATCGACTGTTGCATAGTTGAGACCTTGCAGAGCTTGTACGAACGACCACCACAGGCGACTGGTGGCGTTCGATGACAGCTCGAATAGGGAGAGATCTGTTACACGACGCATGGGCACACACACACCCATCCTCACAGAGGCGCGCAGGCGATGGCCCGAACGCTCCTCTCATACACTATACAACAGATTCAGCACCCTCACAATGCCGTTCTCCGCCTCATCGTCCAAGAATCTCGCCTTTTGGACGGTTCTGGGCGAATTCCTTGCGTCCAGCGGGCGATTGGAGCAACATCGGAGCATTCAATGGCCGATAGTTGCTGGGTCATCAACCATATTCGATGGATTCCGATCGAGACCCAGACTGAGACCCCAGACTGAAACTGAGAGAGCTGCACCATGCCAAGAGATATCCCTGTCGGCAACGGCAACATGCTGATCACCTTCGACGAGCTCTACCGCATCCGCGATCTCTACTCGCCGAGGGTCGGTCGCCATAACCATACCAACGGGCACCCCCAGCGCTTCGGCGCGTGGATCGACGGCGAGATGGCGTGGATTGAGGACGAGGGCTGGAGCCGAACACTCCAGTACAAGCCCGATACGCTCACCACCGAAGTCACGCTGGTCCACGAAGAGCTCGGGATCGAAATCATCGCCAATGATGTCGTGGACCTGCACAAGCCGGTCTACTTCCGTCATCTTGCCGTGCGCGATCTCAAGGGCGAAACACGCGATGTTCGGCTGTTCTTCCACTGCGATTTCTCGATCAACGGCTCGCCAGTCGGTGACACTGCCAACTACGACCCCACCACCAACGCGCTGATCATGTACAAGGACGACGCGTACTTCCTGATCAACACCGCCACCCCCACCAAGGTCGGGGTCGAGCACTGGGCGATCGGGGCCAAGCGTGTGGGCGGGGCCGAGGGCACCTGGCGCGACGCCGAGGACGGGCAGCTGGGCAAGAACGCGATCTCGCAGGGCTCGGTCGACGCGACCGTGGGGATTAATCTTCAGCTCAAACCGTTTGCCACCCAAGAAGCCACGATGTGGATCGTGTGCACCGAGAACTACGAGCAGGCCAAGCACATCAACAGCCGAATCTGGGAGGTCGGGCCCGATCGGCTCATCACCCGCACCGAAGCATACTGGAAGCTCTGGTCGCGCAAGGAGCCGACCAATATCAGCTCGCTGCCCGAGCCCGTCCAGGACCTCTACTACCAGAGCCAGCTGATCCTCCGCACCCAGATCGACAACGGCGGCGCGATCATCGCGGCCAACGACTCGGACATCACCCACTTCGCGGGCGATCATTATTCGTACTGCTGGATGCGTGACGGGGCGCTCGTTGCCCACTCACTGATCTTGGCGGGTCAGAGCGAGCTGAGCCGAAACTTCTTCCGCTTTGCCCACAAGTGCATCGGCAACAAGCCCTACTTCCTCCACAAGTACACCCCCGAGGGCAACCTGGCAAGCTCATGGCACCCGTGGACCATCGACGGGCAGGCGATTTTGCCGATCCAGCAGGACGAAACCGCGCTGACGGTGTGGGCCCTGCGCGAGCACTTCGAGGCATTCCGTGATGTCGAGTTCATCAAAGAGCTGTACATCAGCCTGGTGGTTCGCCCGGCGATGTGGATGCTCGAGCACCGCGATCACAACGGGCTGCCTTTGCAATCGTGGGATCTGTGGGAAGAGCGACGCGGGATCCATACATTCACTGTCGCGGCCACCATCGGCGCGCTCAATGCCGCGGCTGCGTTCGCGCGCGACTTCGGCGAGATGGACCGGGCGGCTTCGTTCCGCGAGGGCGCCGAGCGGATGAAGGGCGCGTTGCGTCGCCATATGTGGCACGACGAACGCCAGCAGTTCGCCCGCATGGCCATCCCGCTTGAGGACGGGACCTATCGCCTGGACATGACCCGCGACAGCGCCAACTACGCGTTGTTCGCGTTTGGTGCCTTTGAGGCCGACGATCCGTTGGTGAAGCTGGAGATGGACTCGATCCGCAATCGCCTGTGGGTCAAGACCGATGTCGGCGGGTGCGCCCGCTACGAACGCGACTACTACCACCAGGTCGAGTGCGAGAAGACCGACGATGTGCCGGGCAATCCATGGGTGATCTGCACCCTCTGGCAGGCGCAGTACCACATCGCGATCGCCAAGACCAAGCAGGAGCTGCGTCTTGCGGTGCCGCTGCTTGAGTGGACCGTAAACCACACGCTCGAATCGGGCGTGCTCGCTGAGCAGTTCGATCCGTATTCGGGGGCGCCGATGTCGGTGTCGCCGTTGACTTGGTCGCACGCGACGGTGGTGGCGACCTGCGTGATGTACTCGAACAAGTTCGATGAGCTCAGCGCGCTCGAGCAATCGAGAGCCGCCAACGCTGATGCCAACACGGGCACCAAGAAAAAGTAAGCTATTCGATCGCGTGCATGTTGCGCATCACCGCGGGCTTGCCGCGGTGGGATGAATCGATCACGACGAACACCCGCGCGGGCACTTCGCCCGGGTTGATGAACCGGTGGTCGACATCGCTCGAAAAATTCACGCTCTCGTCGGGCAGCAGCTCGACGGCTTCTTCGCCGCCATCGACGATGATCTGGATCTGCCCCTCGACGCAAGTCGCGTGCTCGATCACGCCCACGCCGTCGGCGTTCCAGAAGACCTCGCTCTTGGATGGGAAAACGAAGTAGAGCACCTGGATCCCATGCTGGACCATCGGCGGCGAGAGCAGGTGACGCTCGACGCCGTTGCTTGGGTCGATGAGCACTTTTCTACGCTCGCCTTCGAGCTTCTCGAACTGGACATCCGCCGGGACATCGAGTAGGTCCGATATCTGGCATTCGAGCCCGCTGGCGATCGCGCAGGCGATCCGCAGCGTCGGGTTCTTCTTGCCCGTCTCGATCTCGCTGAGCATGGCTTTGGAGACCTCGGTGCGATCGGCGAGGTTGCCGAGCGATAAATCGAGCTCTGTTCTTCGTTTACGGACGGCTTCGCCGAACTCCATGGGGGCTCCTAGAGGGAATTCTCCCTAATTAATTCGCTTTAGCGAATTCTTTTCACAAACAGCGAATATTCCGCCGCTTTGTGTCGTATGCTATAGCGAACACCCTATGTCGGTCGGGTGTCCACTTCAACCTTAGACCAACGAGAAGGAGTATGACATGAAAAAGAACACCTGCATCGAAGCTTGCCCACGCGGCTGGTCCGCATACCCAACGCGTATCGAGTCTGGGGTTTGGGCGATCGCCGGGATCGTGATCAGCGCCCTGAGCATCTACCTCATCACCAGCTAACAGGCCGACCGGTCGGCACGCACAACAATCCCCATTTCCTAAGAAGCATCAGTCGAGCCAACCCTCGGCTGGTGCTTTTTTCATTGTGGCGGGAGCATTCGGATTGAGTCGTTAACGGGCGAGCTTGCTCACGAACTTGGCCAAACCCTCAATATCACGCGATTGGAGCAGTTTTTCGATCTCTGCCGGGGGCTCGCCGTCGGGGCCCTTGACCTTGGCCAAGGCCTGATCCGCTCGTTTCCAGAGCCGATCGAGCTTCTTCTGGTCGCCCATCGCCAGGGCCATGTCGGTGGTGATCTCCCCGAGCCGGGTCAGGACGATGGTGTCGATCTGGTCGTAGTATCGGCTGATGATCTTGCGTTGTGAGGCTGAAAACTCGCGCCCGCTGCCCATAGCTTCTCCCAAACTGGCCTACACCAAGCCAATGACGACGCCCGCCCAGCCGAACGCTGAGGGCATGAAAAAAGCACACTTGGGTGTCCTTGGGCGTACGATTCGGGGTCGTACGAGTCGGCGGATTCGCCGGGGGGCCCGGACACAAGCGCGCTCCTCGGAATACCCCCCCAGGGACTTGAACCCTGAACACGCGGATTAAGAGTCCGCTGCTCTACCAATTGAGCTAGGGAGGCGTGTCTTTTCGACAGGGTGAATATAGCCCCGCTGGGGGGTGGTGTCCAGTGGGGCTTGATTGACTCTTGAGCACTTTGTGACTATCGTTGCCGTCCAATCTCCTGCGATGTCGCACGAGCAAATACCAGAACACCCGCCGCGGTACTTCGCGGCTCAGACGATCCCCCGGGCTGCAATCGCTTGCCCGGGACGATCACGAAGGAGAGCGCCAATGCTTCCAACACAACGCCAGAGCAGAGGCCGATCCAAGCGTCGTCGTTCACACGATGCGATCACCGGCAAGACCCCCACCCAGTGCCCACTGAGCGGGATGCCCAAGCTCTCCCACCGCGCCTGCCCAGAATCCGGATATGTCCGCGCCGGACTCCGCATCAAGGTCCGCAAGCTCGGCATCGGGATCAACGGCTAAAACCAAACCACATCCCTTTGTTTCATACGCAGGAGCTCGACCTTGTCGATTCGAATTGCAATTGATGTCATGGGAGGCGATCACGCACCGATCGCCATCCTCGATGGCTGTATCGATGCGCTCTCGATTCTTGACAAGACCGATGTCCTCGTCCTCGTTGGTCCAGAAGATCTGATCGGCGACTACCTGCGTGAGAAGAACATCGACGACGCGCGCCTCGTGATCGAGCACGCCAGCGAAGTGATCCCCATGGGTGCTTCGCCGACCGTCGCGGTGCGTCAGCTCAAAGACTCGACCATCGTGAAGATGGCCAAGATCGGCTCGAAGAAAGCCGAGGTTCGTTGCGACGCGGTGATCTCCGCGGGCAACACCGGCGCGTGCGTCGCGGCTGGTCAGATGCACATGAAGCGCCTCGGCGGGGTGCACCGCCCGGGCATCGCCGTCACTTTTCCGTCGTTCCATGGGCCCGTGGTGCTTTGTGACGCGGGCGCGAACCCCGAGCCACGCGCGATCCATCTTTGGCAGTACGCGATCATGGCCGATGTGTACGCCAGAAGAGTGCTCGGCGAGAAGACCCCTCGCGTTGGGCTCCTGAACATCGGGTCCGAAGAGAGCAAGGGCTCGGGCCTGGCCAAGGAAACCGCCGAGTTGCTCAAGAAAACGCCCGGAATCAACTACATTGGCTACATCGAGGGGCGCGATATCTTCTCGGGCACCGCGGATGTCATTGTGACCGACGGCTTCGTGGGCAACACCGTGCTCAAAATGGCCGAGGGATTTGCCAAGAGTATCTTCCAGGCGATCGCCCAGGAGATCTACGAGCAGGACCCCAAGCTGGCCCAGCAGTTCGAGCCGGTGGTCAAGTCGATCTACAAGAAGAACGATTACCACGAGCACGGCGGCGCGCCGCTGCTCGGGCTCAACGGCGTGATGATGATCTCGCACGGGAGCGCCGAAGCGAGGACGATCAAGTCCGCGATCAAGAACACGCTCGAGTATGTCCGCGGGCATGTCAACGATGAGATTATCGAACGCTTGGCCGAGGTTTCGGAGATCGAGAAAGCGCATGTTCAGCAGCACAAGCAAGGCGAACCCGCATCATGAGTGCACACCCTAGCCGAATCGGCGTTGAGATCATCGGCTCTGGACACTGCCTGCCCGAAGGGCGGCTGACCAATCAAGACCTCGAAAACTGCATGGACACCACGAGCGATTGGATCATCCAACGCACGGGGATCACCGAACGCCGACGCGCCGACATGGACAACGGCGAGCGGACCTCGCAGCTCTCGGTCAAGGCCATGGAGATGGCCCTCAAGGACGCCAACATCGATGCCACCGAGCTCGACCTGCTGCTCGTCGCCACCATGACGCCCGACTCCCCCACGCCTTCGATCGGGTGCCTGGTCGCTGACCGGATCGGCGCGGGCCACATCGGCGCGATGGACATCAACGCGGCCTGCTCGGGCTATGTGTACACGATGTCGATCGCCGACGCGATGATCCGCTCGGGGCTCTACAAGACCATCGGGGTCATCGGCGCGGACACGATCACACGGTTTATTGATTACACGACCGCTGGTCGCGGGGCCGCGATTTTGTTCGGCGATGGCGCGGGCGCGATGGTGCTCCGCCGAAGTGAGAAACCAACCATCGGGATGGTTGCTCACCGGATGCACTCCGACGGCAGCGGCGGAAAGCACCTCTTCATCCCGGCATCGGGGCTCGACTTCCCCGAGGACATGGAGTTCAACGAGGACTTTATCAACCGGGTGCAGATGAACGGTCGAGCGGTGTTCAAGTTCGCGGTCAACAAGTTCCAGAAGGTGATCGCCGACACGCTCGACGACGCCGGGCTGTCCGCAGACGATGTGGACCACTTCGTGTGCCATCAGGCGAACCTGCGGATCTTGGACTCGGCCCGCGAACGCTTCGGGATCCCCGAAGAGAAGCTCCTGGTCAACATCAACAAGTACGGCAACACCGTCGCGGGTTCGGTCCCGCTGGTCTTTGCCGAGCTCAAAGAATCCGGCAAGCTCAAGGACGGGGACAAGGTCATGTTCCTCGCATTCGGCGCGGGGCTGACTTGGGCGTCGAGTCTTTGGCAGCTTTAGGGCTGGCACTCAATCAATCGAGGGATATGCCGAGGGGGCATGAAGCAGAAAGGGACGACTCCATGAGCAACGACTCGACGAGCAACATTATTCTTTGCCCTGGCCAGGGCGCGCAGGCGATCGGTATGAGCAAGCAGTGGTGCGACGCATCACAGGCGGCTAAATCGATCTTTGAACAAGCCGACGAGTTCCTTGGTGACTCTTTGGGCGCTCCGCTTTCCGAGCTGTGCTTCGAGGGCCCGGCCGACGCCCTCAACCGCACCGACATCTCGCAGCCGGCGATCTACACCGCGTCGATCGCGTGCTTCGCCGGCTGGCTGGCCGACGAGAACCTGACCAAGAACCAGCTCAACATGATCGCCACGGCGGGTTTGTCTCTGGGCGAATACACCGCGTTGCATCTCGCGGGCGCGTTCTCGTTTGAGGACGGTCTCAAGCTCGTCGCGCTGCGTGGCAAGGCGATGCAGGAAGCCGCCCAGGCGTCGCCATCATCGATGGTCGCGTTGATCGGCGCGGACGAAGAAAAGGCCAACGCCGTATGCGATCAGGCACGCGAGAATGACATCTTGGTCCCGGCGAACTTTAACGCCCCCGGTCAGGTCGTGATCTCGGGCTCTGCAACGGCGTGTGATCGGGCGGAAGCCGTCGCGTCTGAGCTGGGCATGCGTGCGACGCGCCTGGCTGTGGCCGGTGCGTTCCACTCGCCCTTCATGCAGCCCGCCGCAGATCAACTCGCTGAAGCACTGGCCGCGACGCTGATCAACACCCCGAGCTGCACCGTGATGTCCAATGTCACCGCCCAGCCCCACGAAGAGCAGCCCGATTCGATCCGCCTGCGTCTGGTCGATCAGCTCACCTCCCCGGTGCGTTGGTCCGCGTGCTGCGAGCACTTGATCGAAGCGAATCCAGAGGCTCAGTTCCACGAGCTGGCACCGGGCAAAACGCTCGGCGGCATGATGCGTCGCATCCACAAGGGCACCAAGGTCCAGAACCACATCGAACCCGTCACCGTCGCCTAAAGCGGGCGGCCCTGATTTAATCTGAATCAATCTGATTCAATCACGAAGCCAATAGAAACGAGCATCCTATGACCGACCAACGCGTCGCCATCGTCACCGGAGCCTCCCGAGGAATCGGGCGTGCCATCGCCACCCGCCTTGCCGCCGACGGCCGCCATGTCGTGTGCGTCTCACGCTCGCAGGGCCCGCTCGATGAGCTCGTCAGCGAGATTCAGAGCGCCGGGGGCTCGGCGAGCGCCCAGACCTGTGACATTTCTGACTTCACGGCCGTCGCTGAGATGGTCGAGGGCGTCGCATCGACCCATGGGCGCCTCGATATCCTCGTCAACAACGCCGGGATCACCAAGGACAACCTGATCTTGCGGATGTCGGACGAGGAATGGGACGATGTGATCAACACGAATCTCAAGTCGGTGTTCGTCGCGTGTCGTGCTGCGGCTCGCCCGATGATGAAGGGCAAGTTCGGTCGCATCTGCAACATCGCTTCGACCTCTGGCTTGGTGGGCAACTCCGGGCAGGCCAACTACGCCGCGGCCAAGTCCGGGCTCACCGGATTCACCAAGACCATCGCCCGCGAGCTGGGCAAGAAGAACATCACCGCCAACTGTGTCGCCCCCGGGTTCATCGCCACGGACATGACCAAGGACCTGCCCGCGGCGGTCACCGAGCACATCAAGAGCGTGATCTCGACGCGTGAGCTGGGCCAGCCCGAGGATATCGCGGCGGCCGTCGCGTATGTGACGAGCGACGATGCACGGTTTATCACCGGCCAAACCATCGCCGTCGACGGCGGCATGACGATGTGCTAAAGACTCAGATACAATCGATCAAAAACAAAAACACAGGCGTTGGCCTGTGTTTTTTCATGCGTTTGATTGTTGTGTCAGGCGATTAGTCAGCGTTGGTTTGGATGAAGCCCATATGCAGGCGGCAGTGATCCAGATGGATCTTCACCCACTTATCGTGGGTGAGGTTGCCGAACAACGGCGACTTCTGCTCCATCCGCTCGCCGGCATCGACCCGGGCGATCTGCGCCTGCAGCAGCTCCATGCCACGCGCAAACTCTTGGTTGTCCTCGGGGAGCATGGACTTGGCCTCGGCGGGGAGCTTGATGCCCGGCTTCATGTGTGAACGCCCAATCATGGGTTTGAGCAGCGCTACGCCCAAGAAGCGGAGATAGAACGGGAACTTGACCTGTTTGCCCTGATCGTCAACGAAGCCATCGAAGGCGGCTTTCATAAAGTTGGCGCAGTGCTCGCAGATCTGACCGGCCGTCCAGTTGCCCGTGGTGCGGAGCGTGCCTGCTTCGTGGGCGGCTTGGATGCGATCGAGGTCGGCGGAGACCTCCTGAAAACTCTGGTAGTCTCGTGGATGCCAGTTTTCGTTCTTTGCCATGGAATAGGCCCTTTCTTGGTCCCCTCCGTAGTAGGCACCGTCGAACATGGTCCGGGGTGGCTACCGTTGTGGATGAAGCCGCATTCTATACTCGAAACGATTCTGTATTCCAATAGTCTCGATGAAGCCGCGTGGTTTTATCACGAAGTGCTCGGGCTCGACATGCCCAACGAGCCATCAACGCTGCTGGCCAAGTTCCGGATCGATCCGAATCATGTGTTGCTGGTGTTCGATCCGACGATCTCCGACCAGCCCGGGCGCGATGTGCCCTCGCACGGGGCGCGTGGGCCGGGGCATATCGCCCTGCGGATCAACGAAGACGAATACGAACTATGGCTCGAACAGCTCTCCAAGCACGGGATCGCGATCGAGGATGAGATCGACTGGAAGCAGTCTTACCCCGCGAGGTCGATCTATTTCCGCGATCCGTCGGGCAACTCCGTGGAGCTGATCACGGCTGATATCTGGGGATAAGGAAAGCCCTCTGCTCTTGGGCGGCCTGCTCCCCTAGACTCTGGCATGACCAACCACGATCTTCCGCGCCGACGCTTACCAACTCTTCTTCCGCTGGCGACCACGATCGCACTGGCTGCACTCATTGGGTGCTCGGATTCTGGCGATGATGCCGAGGTCAGCACGCCGGCCTTTGAGCCTGATACGAGCTACCTCGATGATATGGCTGAAGACCAAGGGATCGAATCCGAACAGATCAGCACGCCGAATGCGGACCCGGCGGATCTCGAAGAGCCTGAGAACGAATACCTCGACGAGGATCGTGACTGGCAGGAGGAAGAGGGCTCCAAGTCGCTCTTGGGGCGTACCCGCGATCGCGGGATCGACATCGGCGATCGGATCCAGAACTCCACCGAGCCCGAGAACGGGATCGCCAATACCGCCTTCGACGAAGAGTATGCCCAGGCCGCCGGTTTCGCGTGGGACATGCCCGAAGACTGGCGGATGGCCGTGCCGTCGGCTGGGCGGTTCGCGGAGATGTACATCCAGCACCCGCTGGGCAACGCGTCGGTGGTGTTTACCAAAGAAACCAGCTCGCCGGCGCAGCTCAAGCGGACCCTCGAGCGCACCATGACCGACGACGCGATGCGCACCGCCAAAGCCCGCGTCTCGACCAAGACTGTGCTTGGGCATACCGTGACAATCTATGACATCGAAGGCACCTACATCGATCCGGGCGCCAAGGGCACCAGCAACGGCAACCCGTTCTACGCGATCCACGCGGCCGTGATCGAGCTGCCCACCACCAAGGTGCTCATCAAGCTCTGGGGCCCGTCGCAGACCGTCGAGCAGAGCAAGGGTCAGTTTGATGCGATGATCGAGAAGATGTACGAACGCTAAAGGCCGATTTGCCTCAGCGATCTATGGAGCGACCGTGACCACACCCTGCCCCCTGTGCCAAGCCCAGCCCGAGCCCGTCGGCCCGGTCGTCCACAACTCTCCGCCGACGGTGGCGGGTGTGCCGATCGATCTGGGCGATACGGTTTTTACCATGCAGCGTTGCCCGCGTTGTGCACTCCAGTTTAAAGACCCGGCCATCCCGATGGATGCGCTCGTGGAGTGCTACACCAAAGCGTCGAGCGATCACTGGGAGCACGATCCATCGCCCCGCAAGCGTCGCTTCGATGTCTTGGCCGCGTGCATTACGGAGCACGCTTCTGGCAGACGCATCCTCGATGTCGGGTGCGCGAACGGGGCGTTGCTGGCGTATCTGCAAGAGACCAACAGCTCAAAAACACCAACCGATACAGCAACCGATACACCATGGGAATGCTTCGGGCTCGAGCCCGGAGCCGCAGCTGCAGAGACCGCCACCGAACGCGGCGTGACGATCTTGGGTGCGCTCTTCGATGATCTTGATCCGGCCAACCCTGAGCACCGCTTCGATGTGATCATCGCGATTGATGTGCTTGAGCATTTGGTTGATCCGCGGGCGTTTATGGAGCAGGCCGCCAGCCACCTGAGCCCGGGCGGGATCTTCATCGCCCTGACCGGCGACACGGGCGCGTGGGGCTGGCGGCTCCAGCAGCAACGCTATTGGTACTGCAACCTGCCCGAGCATGTCGTGTTCTATGCGCGCCCGACCATCGATCACCTCGCCAAGACGCTGGATCTCGATCTGGTCAGCTACGAGCGCATCAGCCACATGCGGGCCAAGCCCTCGCGCGTGGTGCGTGATCTGATCCGCAATACGATCTGGGGGCTGTGCTACCGGGCCAAAGGCTTTGGGATCGGGCCGTTCAAACGCTCGCTCAACACCAAGGTCCCGCCGGGGTGGTTGCCCAACAAAGACCACATGTTGTTTGTGCTGCGTTCAAACCGCACGAAGATTTAAGGGCGGAGAGCAGCCGTGTCGTCGGGGAAGGCCCGCGATAACTGTTCGCCGGCGAGCTGGGCCGTGTCCTGACGAGCGCCTGCTGATCGCCCATTGGTCGCTTGCGTCGCGTAGTACGCCAGTCGTCCGATCTGGTGGAGCACCGGTCGCTTGCGGAGCTTGGGGTATCGCTCGTCGAGCAGTAGACGCTCGGTCCGGTAGGTCTCGTCCCACGATTCGCCCTTGGCGTCCTCGTGCACACGGTGCACGCCGATGTAGCGCTTCATGCGCACGCACTTGGTCATCGGGATCATGCGGTACCACAGATCGGTGTCCATGGTGCAGTGCAGGTCCTTGTCGATCCCGCCCGACAGTTCGTAGAGTTCGCGCCTGAAGAAAGTGCTCGGCTGGTGGGAGCGCAGGTAGCCGTGCTTAACCCACCAGCGTGACGGCCCGGCCCGTCGGTCGCAGCGGATGATCGCCGAGTCCGCATCGACGATCACGGTGTTGCCCTCGACGAGCCCGAGCTCAGGATCAGCCGCGAACTGCTCGCGGATCGCGTAGAGCGCCCCGGGCAGGATCGCGTCGTCGGAGTTGATCCAGTTGATCACATCGCCCGTCACTCGCGAGAACCCGTCGATGATGGCGTTGGACTGTCCGCCGTCGGGCTTGGACTGCCAGTGGTCGATCTGCGAAGCGTACTGCTCGATGATCTCGACGGACCCGTCGGTCGAGCCGCCGTCGAGGACGATGAACTCGTGGAGTTGATCGCGCTGATCGAGGATGCTGCAGATCGCCTCTTCCAAGAACTGGGCTTGGTTGAAGCTGGGCATGACGATGGAGACCGTGGGCTTGGCCATGATTGAAGTATGCTTTCAGAACCGTTTTCGGCTTAGCTTACGCCGAGCAGATCGATCTCAAAGACGAGGTCGGCCTTGGGTGGGATTGCGCCGCCCGCGCCGGCTTCGCCGTAGGCTTTCATGTAGGGGATGGTGAGCTTGCGCTTGCCGCCGACCTTCATGCCCGGGATGCCTTCTTGCCAGCCCTGGATGAGGTTGGAGAGGGGGAAGTTGATCGGGTTGCCGCCGTGGGAGGAGTCGAAGACGGTGCCGTCCATGAGCTCGCCCTTGTAGTGCACATTGACGGTTGCGCCGGGCTGGCACTCGTCGCCTTCGCCTACGGTGATGTCTTCGATCAGGAGTTCGGTGATTGGCTCGCTCATGGTGTCATCCTTTGCTATCCGCTGGTCTCAGCGGGTGTGATTGAGTAAAAAAACTGTGTGTTTTCTATGGTAGACCGGAAGTGCCTAGAGGTCGAAATACTCGGACACATACTCGGGGATCGAGTCGGCTTTGGTCAGCTTGACGACATCGAGGAGCCGGAGCAGGTCCCGCTGGCGTTTTTCTTCGATCACCGCCGGATCGAGCTCGTCGTCGTCGAGCGAACGCACGAAGCGGTACCGCCCGCGTCCGCCGGTCTCTGAGCGGATGCTGGCGAGTTCGATCGCGCCAAGCTCGGCGAGCCGGATCAGGGCGTAGTCCATGATCCCCCCGCCCATGCCGTGGGCGTGTCCCTTGCCGATGACCATCAGACGAAGATCATCGTCGTCGAAGTCGTCCTCTGTGTACCGCGCCTCGATCGCGCTCATCACGGACATCAGGAAATCGGCGCTCGGGTTCTGCCAGCGGATGAACTCTTGCTGGATCGCCAGATCGTCCTGGCAGTACAAGAGTTCGCAGACGGAATCCTCGCCGTCGCGCCCGGCTCGCCCGACTTCTTGGTGGTACGCCTCGATCGATGCGGGGATCTGCCCGTGCACAATGTAGCGTAGGTCGGGCTTGTCGACCCCCATCCCGAAGGCGTTGGTCGCCAGCAGGATCAGCCCGTCGTCAGGCCCGGCATCGATAAACCGGTTGTACACCCAGGAGCGTTCCTTGGGCGGGAGCTTGCCGTGGTAGAGCTCGATGGGGCGACCGGGCATCGCTTCGCGCAATCGGTCGGCCATCTGCTCGAGGTTCTTGATGAGCGTGAAGTACACAATCCCCGTCGAGCGGGTCTTGCTGGCGATGGCTTTGATGTGCTCGATCTTCTCGCCGTCGTCCCAGACGACGCTCGACACCAGCTTCAGGTTCGGGCGATCGACCGGGGCCGCGAACAGGGGCATCTCGTCTGTGTCCACCCCGAGCACGGTGCGGATGTCTGCACGGACGGGCTTGGTGGCCGTCGCGGTGAGCGCGATGGTGATGGGATCGCCGAGTTGCTTGCGGAAAGCGCCTATTTTTTGGTACGCCGGACGCAGGTCATGGCCCCACTTGGTCACACAATGACACTCGTCGATGGCCAGCAGGTTCACCCCGCCGGGCACGGCATCAAGGGCTGCTCGGAAATCCGGCTTCTCCATGCGTTCGGGCGTGGCGTAGAACAGCTCGAACTCGCCGGCCGCGAGTTGCTTGTAGCGTTTGATGCGTTCGTGCTTGCGGACGGTCGAGTTGACGAACGAGGCTTTGATGCCCTTCTTGCGAAGAGCGGCCACCTGATCCTCCATCAGCGCGATCAACGGCGAGAACACCAGCCCCACGCCCCCGCCCCCGCCCCCGCCCCCGGATTCTTCGCGCATAGCGATCGCCGGGAGCTGGAAGCACAGCGACTTGCCCGAGCCCGTGGGCATGACGACGAGCGCATCGCCGCCGTCCATGACGCGATCGATAATTTCCTGCTGCAACGGTCGCAGGGCGTCGAGCCCGAATCGGCTCTGGAGGATGGATTGGAGTGCTGGCGTGGTCATAGGTTCGTTGGGTGAGCTTTGATTATTGGCTTGCGAGGGTGATTTTTCGTCGGGTTTGCTTTCGCTTGGGCAACTTGCTAGGCTAGGGCTGTTCTTGGTGCCCGGGGGGTGTTTCCATCCGGGTGAAAAGGGAAGTGCGGTGAAAAGCCGCCGCGGACGCGCCGCCGTAATGGGCATTGAAGTCTGCTCTGTGGGTCCCCAACACAGCAATCGCTGTTCGGGAGACCCAAGCCACTGATCGCGATCTACACAGATCGACCGATCGGGAAGGCCGAGCAGACCGAGCCCAGAGCCGGAAGACCTGCCTCGAACATGTATGTCGGCCCTCGCGATTGGGGTTGGTGGACTTGTTCGCACCGTTCCCCGCGCGAGCTCCCCCACCATCTCTGTTTGTATCGCTGGCCGATGAATCATTCGATTTGTTCATCGGGGAATGCCTGCGCTGTGTCGTGGGTACTTACAACGGTGCCGCGAAAGCACCGGGAAAGCGAGCCGCAGATGCATATGAAGAAGAATATCGCCGCGCTCACATCGTCAGCCGTTGCTGTCACCACCCTTTGCACATCCGTCGTCCTTGCCGGCCCATTCGCATCGAGCGTGCTCGATTACGATCAAGGTACAAATGCCGCCGCGGGGTACACCGACGCGAGCACCGCGCTGGGAGCCGCCGAACGCTTCACGGGCGAGGGCGTGTTCCCGGGCGGGGTGACCCCGTTCAACCCGGCCTTCGGCACCGACGAGCTTGTCTCGATCGGCTCGGGCGGGCATCTCGATCTCGGGTTCGACACCGCGATCACCAACAGCGCGTCGCACGCCTATGGCATCGACCTGATCGTGTTCTCCAACGCGGGCTTTGTCGATAGCTCCTGGTCCGATGCGGACTCCACCAACGATGGCTCGGGGCTGACCGGGGCCAACCCGTTTATCTTCGGCGCTGGCGGAGCCGCGACCGTGCAGGTCTCGAGCGACGGGCTCAACTGGATCACCGCGGCCGTGACTACGCTCGACCTCTTCCCGACGCTGGGCTACAGCGACTTTGGTGTGCCGACGCCGGGCTCATTGGGTTCGATCGAATCCGACTTCACCCAGGCGATGGACCCGTCGCTGGGATTGAGCGACTTCGCGAACCTGAACTTCGACCAGCTCGTGGGCCTGTACAACGGCTCGGGCGGCGGGGTCGGCATCGACATCAGCTCGACCGGGCTCGAATCAGCCAGCTTTGTCCGCTTCCTCAACGAATCAGACTCGGCCTTCGAGATCGACGCCGTCGTCGCGGTGCCCGCCCCGGGCGCACTGGCCCTGCTCTCGCTGGGCGGGATCTGCGCCACGCGCCGCCGACGCGCATAACGAACCCCACGACTCCGTTCCCAACTGGGAGCGGAGAGAGATCGCAGCCTGATCGGCGAAACCCGGTCAGGCTGCTTGAGCCACACGCGACTAGTTTCGCACCCGGAGCACTGATGAAACAAACAATCTCCATTCTGATAACCGGCTTCGTCTGCTCGAACGCTATCGCTCAGTCTGTCACGCTACTCGATCCGATTGACCAACGCCATGAGCACCACACGCACCAGCTCGCCCCCGTCGCGTGGACCCACTTCGGCGGCTCCGCCAAGCACCACGGGCAGTCGAACCTCCGTCTCTCAAACGCATCTACCACGCTGGATTCCCCCACATGGATCGCGGGCACCGACGACACCGGCACCAGCTACATCCCACTCCCCCAGACCGGGCTCGTCGGCGATGCCCATCGCATCTACGCGATCGCCACCGATCCAAAGACCCCGGGCAGCAGCTTTGCCGTTGCGTTCGATCGCTTCACCGGCGGCTTCCAATGGGCGACACCGATCCCGGCCCGCGTGCTCGAATCCTGGTCCACACCAACGCTCGATCTCGAGCATCAACAGTTGCTCATCGCCATCGCCGATGAGTTGATCGCCATCGATACAAACACCGGGTCGAACAACTGGTCAACTAACATGAGTGGGATCCTTGTCAACGCCTCGCCGATCGTCACCGATGACCTGGGCAACCGGGACCGCGCATTCATCACCAACTACTCCCTCGGCGGCGGCTCGCCCGCCCGGCTCACCTGCATCAATGTCGATCCGTTCGATGCGATCGACAACCCCTACCAGCCCGGCGAGATCGTTTGGCAGACGGCGCTGCTCGGGGATAGCTCGGGCAACACACCGGGTTATGCGCACAAGACGGTGTATGTCGCGACGGCCGCGGGTACGGGCTCGCAGCGTGGACAGATCCACGCTTTTGATGCGAATGCGACCAGCGCCCCTTCGCCGAGCTGGACCTTCACCAACACCATCAACGCCGGGTTCTACAGCGGCCTCTCGATCGCACGCGGGCACCTCTACGCATCGTCCTACAGCTTCAACGGCTTGCAGTTCAACTCCAACACCGTCAAGCTCGATCGGGCCACCGGCGATCTGGTTTGGTCCGTCCCGACCAACCGCACGGATGCCTCGCCGGTGATTCTGCCATCGGGTGATGTGATTGTTTCGGGCGGGGTGTCCACGACGCCGTTCGATTTCATCCCGTTCTTTGGCACGCTGCCGAGCATCGAATTTATCCAAGACTCCGGCGACTCGGCGAGTGTTCTTTGGGACTCGGCCATCGAGACCCTCGACGACGCCAATGACAACGGGACCTGGGATATCGGCGAATCGTTCCTCTCGCTCGGCGGCTGGACGCACCAGCCGATCAGTGTCACCGTTGACCGATCACCCATGCTCCTCGTCGGCACGCTCGATGAAGCGACACTCAGCTCGTACATCGGGCACTGCACCGATCTGCAACTCGTTGACCTCACCAAGCACCCAACCGACCCTGGATTTGTCGCCCAGCGGTTCACCGGCGCGGGCTCGACACCTGCAGTGATCGGGTCGTGGATCTACACCAGCGGCGAGTCGGGCATCGTCGCCTTCGATACCAGCCCATCAGTGAAGCTCAGATCGCCCGATCGGTCACCACAAGACATCGTCCGAGCGTTCCTTGAAGGACGCATCACCCGCACCCAACTCATCGAGCAGCTCCAACCGTGAAAAACGCCCGCCGACCATCTCGGGGCTTCACGCTGATCGAACTCTTGGTCGTCATCGCCATCATCGCGCTGCTGATCTCGATCTTGCTGCCCGCGATGGGCAGCGCCCGCCGGTCGGCCAGGTCCGTCGTGTGCAGCTCCAACCAACGCCAGCTCGTCACCGCGTGGATCATGTACACCGACGACCATCGCGGGCTGGCCATGCCCCACCTGCACACCAGCGGGATGAGCCGAAAGTATTGGTACGGCTCCGAGAACATCGCCACGCAGACCCTCGATCACACCGACGGCACGCTCACCCCGTACCTCTCGGCAGCACCGGGCGATTCGTCGGTGTATGAATGCCCCAGCCAGCACCCCGACACCTACCGCACCCAGGGCTCGACGGGCTCGTTTACCTCGACCTACGGCTACAACGCCTACGGGCTCTCGCCGGCGACGAGCGGGTACTACTCGTTGTACAACCAACGCACGCTGCGTGTGTCGGACATCAGCCGACCGTCGGTACAACTGGTCTTTGCTGATACGCTCATCGCGTTATTCAGCGGGCAGCCTTCGAACTCCGCGCTGCTCGATCCGCCAGAGTTGTTTACACCCGGTGCTGGATCTAGCTCGGGCTGGAGCCCGAACTACTCGCCCACGACCGCCTTCCGCCATGGCAAATCGAACGGCCCCGGATTCGGCACCGCGATCGTCGCCCATGCCGACGGCTCGGTCGTCCACGAACGACACGATCCCGAAGCACGCTCGATCGAGCAGTACGGCATCGGATCAATCTCGGCGTCCAACGATCCCAACTACATCCAGAACGCCAAACGCTGGCGATAGCAAGCAGGTGAACAGATGGGATCAGTCGATCGGTGCGTGTGCCACCAAGTCAAGTTCAGCGATATGCTCCAGACCGCACTCGCGCTGCGCGCCAAAGGCATCACCGACGAGCAACACATCCTCCAAAAACTCCGCGACCAGACCGGATGCACCACCGGCTGCGCGCTGTGCACACCCTACATTCTGCTCATGATCCAGACCGGCCAAACCGCCTTCGATCCCCTACCGTTGTGACATGAACGACACCATCCGCACCATGCGTGCCCACCGCTCAATCCGCAAGTACACCGACGCGCCCGTGCCCCAGGCCCACATCGACGAAGCGATGGCCGCCGGGCAAGCCGCGGCTACATCCTCAGCGGTCCAGTCCTACTGCGTGCTCCACATCCAGGACAACGACAAAAGACAGATCATTGCCGACCACTGCGGGCCCCAGCCCAAGGTCCGCGATTGCCCCGCGTTCTTCATCATCTGCGGCGACCTCCGCAAGCTCATGCTCATCCACGAGCGGGCCGGCAAAGCGTTCGACCAACGATTCGAGGCGTTCCTCCTCGCGTCCATCGACGCGACGCTCTTTGCGCAGAACTTCGTGCTCGCCCTCGAATCCCTCGGCTACGGCACCTGCTACATCGGCGGGCTCCGCAACCATTTGCCCGTGATCTCCGAGCTGCTCAACCTGCCCAAGGGCGTGCTGCCGCTCTATGGTCTTTGCGTCGGCGTGCCCGATGAATCCCCGAGCCATCGCCCGCGCCTCGGATCGGAGTCCATGCTCTTCGTCGATCAGTACCCGACGGACGACGAAACCCTTGGCGGGATCGATCAATATGACGCGGTGTACGAGCAGTACCTCAAGGACCGCGGCGCCAAACCCAACAACTGGAGCAAATCCATGCTCTCCAAGTACGACGGCATCTCTCGACCAGAGCTGGGCGCGTACTACGAATCACAGGGCGCTGATCTCCGCTAAGCCTGCTCAGTCTGCCACAGGCTGTGGGGATTGATGTCTCTTGTAGAACTCAGGATCGGGCAAGATGTCCTGGAACTCAAGCATGAGTTCCAGACGCTGGCCGTCGCGTTCGATCTCGAACAAGCGGATCTGGATCGACTCGTCCTGGATAGGAAGCGGCCAGTGCAGCGGATCGATACTCAGGGGCTGGCCATCAAAGCCGACGATGATGTCTCCCGGCTGTAAGCCACCTCGCTGAGCCGCGGAACCCTCAACCACCGATTCCACCAGCCCACGCCCATCATCGATCCTCGACTGACGGAAACCATGCCCCTTCCATACCGGCATGACGATCTCTTTGGCACCATCGGGGGCACCACCGGGCAGCTCGAACCGTGCGTGCCGACCGACGGGGTCGATGCTGACCCTGAACTTTCGCATAAAATCGCCGCCGATCGTGGTGTGGTCTTCGCGGAGGTCTTCATTGACGATGGCCATCAGCTTGCGGATGACCACGCCCTGCAGATCCATGTCATAGTTCATCCGTGCATAGTGCACCGGCTGGATCGACCCGCTCGCGGACATCGATGCCCCCCGCTGATAGGTGTGCTTGGTGTCCGCGTAGAGCGCTGTGTAGTACCCCGCGAGAGCGACTCCCGCGCCGCTGCCCGTGTCCACAATCATCTCCAACGGCATGCCCCGCCGCTCATGGCCCGTCATCATGTCTACACGAACAGACGGCACGCGCCCATTGATCAACTTCAAAGGCACCGTCCCGGGCGTGCTGCTCGCTAGTCTCCAATCACTCAGGAAAACCCGCTGCTCAGGATAATCAATCACCAGCGTGTGGCCGGTGAACATGTTGTACCCCAGAATCCCGACAATATCGCCGTCCGCCGCGATGAAGGGCGGCAGATCATCGATGGTCAAGGGAACGCCTTGCCCATCAAGAGCTCCTACCCGAATCGTCTCTGCGATGCCCATGCCCTCTCGGTGCGATCCCCCGTGCGCATCCCTCGTGCGGACACTGCTCGACCGCCTGATCCCGGCTTGACGAGCCACCTCGGGCGAAATTTGGCAGACGGCTGACCCAGTATCGAGAATCATGCGGTGCGGGCCGGTGCCGTTGATCATCACCTCGGCGATGACCTCGTGCCCGTGAAACTCGACCGGGATCTCGACCAAACCTTGATCCGACGCCTCAGCATCAGAAGCGTGCAAAGAGACTTGCTGCGGACGAACCTGCAGACGCCGACCGCTCGACGAGCACCCGCCGAGGAACAGAGCGGCCACAAACATCAGGATCAACAGGCGGACGCCCACGGCTTGCGATTTGGCGAGGTGTATATTCATCCGCGGACTGTACCATATGATCGCGGCAGCCCCTCGCCGACTTGTCCATTGAATACAATATTTTGTAAATACGAACGCCGCAACGATGAAACCTTGCGTCCGCCCCATGACCGCCGTGTTCACACACCACCAACTCGCACAGAAAGCCCACGAACCATGAAGACCACCCCCACACGCATGCTCACCATCGGCCTGATTGTTACGCTCGGTCTCGGGCTGATGGGCGGGCTTGGGTTCTTGCAGCCGACTTCGACGCGGATCAACGAAACGATGCAGAAGACCGGTGCCAACAACACGATCCATGCTTCGACCGAGCCGACCACACAAGTGATCTTCGTCGTGCGCCACGGCGACACCAACGCCAACGCGGGGCAGAACCCGAACCTCAACGCGGCCGGTGCGCTCCGCGCTCAGCGATTGGCAACCATGCTGCAAGCCGAATCGATCGACGCGATCTATATCACCCAGACCAACCGCTCATCGCAGACCGCCGCTCCTACCGCCAACGCGACCGGGATCAAGCCCGCGGCCTACCCGCCGCTCGATGCCCAGGCCCTCGCCAGCGTCATCATGGGCTCATCCACCCACGAAGAAATCCTTGTCGTCGCGCACTCGAACACCGTCCCCACCATCATCGGCGCGCTTGGCGGGCCGGCGCTTGAAGACCTCGACGAAACGAGCTTCGATCACTTGTACGCCGTGGTCCTGCGCAACGGGCGTCATGCGCGGACGATCCGGCTGCGGTATTAATCTGAGTCTTGATCCTGCGACTGATCCGACGACGGCGTGAGGATCAATCGCTCGCCCGCGTAATCGAGCGTGACGACCATGCCTTCAAAACTCCCACTGCCGACCGCACCGACGAGGTTCTCGATCGGCGGGCCGCCGCCGGGGGTGGTCATAAAGAGCACCTCGCGATCGTCGAGCTCGATGCCGCCCATCGAGATCGAATCCGCCGGGGCCAATCTCATCTCGAAGATCACGCCGTCGATCCCTTGGCCCTTGCCTCTGATTTTCTGCTCCGGGTCGTCGGCATCGACAAGCCCCCCGGCCTTCGCGTGCTCATAGTCGATCTCAACGCCGTAGGTCGCGCCGAGGTCGAACAGGAAGTTGCCAACCACGGGCTCGAGCGATTCGCCGTTGAGTATCGGGGTCACCGAGCCCTCGAAGTACGGGAACCCGAACGCGAGCTTCATCTCCATCACCGTCGCGCCCTCGGGCACCGCGTACTCATCGCGAGGCGTCAAGATCAGCCGATCGTGCCCATAGTCGATCGAGGTCACGAACCGCTCGATCATGCTCCCGCCCAGGAACCCGGTCACGGTTTTATCCCCGAACGCGGGCAGCATCGCCGCGTCGGGCAGGACCGTGGCTTCGCGCTCGACAAAGCCCGGACGCTCGCCCCCGCTGCTCGCGGCACCAAAGCCCACACGCACATCGTTGGCCATCTGCACACTCATCGAGCCTGAACCCGCACCCGTCAACTGGCCAAGGTGCTTGGTCTCGAGCCCGAGCCGCTCGGCCATGCTCGCATAGATCGTCGTCTGCTGGTTCCCCGTATCGAGCACAAACCAGTGCGGCCCATCGCCCTGGATCCACGCCTCCATCACGATGTGCCCCGTCTGCGTCGAGATCGGAATCTCGATCGGGCCGCTCTGTAGATGGGCGAGTTGCTGGGTGTGTGATTCGACTGTTGTCTGCTGCTCAGGCTCGGCGTGCTGATGGCGATCACATTCGCCAAACACACAAACCCCAGCCGCACACCCAACCATCGCAAAAAACATCGCCATAGGCATCGTGATCTCCTCTTCTATGAGTCAACCAAGATGCGCGTCATGTTGCTTCCTGTCGAAAAAAATCAACTCTGTGCGAACTCTTCATCTTCATCATCCGAGTAGCACAACGGAAATACCCGATCCGGATACCCATCGGCCTGAGCAAACATCTGGAAATACATCGAATGCCCATCACGGAATGCTTCGAGCGCGGCAAACTGATACTGAGGATGCACCCGATCATCAATATCAGAGTAACACAACTGCTCCGCCCAAGATGGTTCATCGTCAGGTATCCATCCCATTGATGAAATCCAGTCGTACCCCTCGTCCACCGCTTCAGCAAGTCCCTCGCATCGAAGGAATACGGCCATATGAGCATGAGCATCGACTATTCCATCAGCCCGTTCATCTGATACATTCTCAGCTTCCCAATCGAGCAACCAGATGTACTTTGATCGCTCGATGTCATACAGCTCATCGTCCTGGGAGAACCACACAATTGATATCCATGGACCATCCTCGATAACTCGTTGCATCCCTTCCAGAATGTATTCTTCACCGATAAATTCCATTTCATCTTGAAAATGCAATGAATACATGTATGGAATAGGTTCCGGTATCCAACCAGAATCAATCGCGATCTGTTTGCTTTTTTCGATCGCATCTCTGATGTCATTTCCAATGAGGTGAACAATGATCATTGCACCAGCGAGTTCTTCGTCTGGAAGTTCCACCGTTCCGGGCTTGCAGACCCAGTGCACAAAATAGATACGAGGTTCGCTCATCAATTCCCCAAGTTCTTCGCTTGTTTGCCAAAGAGACAGACCAACGAAACAAAGATCTCGAACACGCCCAACACAATCAAGAGCATGAATGCCAAGAAATCCCAGCCGCCGCCAAATGAACCCGCACTCTGGATCATCCCATCGAGCTCATTGGTCGAAAGCCCGTACTGCTCAAACAATCCGCTGTCTGACGAGAGATGGCCGGGCAGTTTATTGAGTGTCGATGCTCGCGTCCCGATCCCTTTGAGCACGAAGAACCCGGCAGCCAGAGTCAAACAACCCAACATCAAGAACGGCACGGCCAATGTTTTCTGACGCTTCATGCTCACTCCCCCTTATCAAGCACCGCCAACGGCCTCTTCCTGCTCGGCCAAACGCCAAAGACTACGAGCACGAGGCCATTTAGCCCGGTAATCAGATATGCAAAGGCTTGGGCATCCCCTGTCTGCTGAACTTCCCTATAAATTGCAGAATGGAGCAAGAATATCACATCGTCTTCATTAGGAAATATGGCTCCCCGATCTTTCATCTCTTCAACTAGACGAATCGCCGTTTCTCCTGAATACGGATTCCCAATCCGACTAGTGAGGAACTGCGTACCAAGCCATGCCAGAATCGAGAAAACAATAACAGGCAACCCCAGCATTACGCAAATAATCCGTCTCCGTCGTGACATCGATCACTCCCCCGTATCAAGCACCGCCATGAAGGCCTTCTGCGGGATGTTCACCGAGCCGATGGACTTCATCTTGTTCTTGCCCTTGCGCTGGGCTTCGAGCAGCTTGCGCTTTCGGCTGATGTCGCCGCCGTAGCATTTGGCGGTCACATCCTTGCGGAATCCCTTGATCGTTTCGCGGGCGATGATCTTCCCACCGATCGCGGCCTGCAGCGGGATCTCGAACTGGTGGCGATCGATCTGCTTCTTGAGCTTGCTCAGCAGCAGCTTGCCGCGCATCACCGCGCGATCGCGGTGGCAGATCAGCGAGAGGGCCTCGACGGGCTCGTTGTTGATCAGGATCGCGACCTTGACCAGATCGTCCTTATCAAACCGGATGACCTCGTAGTCCATCGTCGCGTAGCCCTGGCTGATGCCCTTGAGCTTGTCGTAGAAGTCAAAGATAATCTCCGCCAGCGGCATCTCGAAGCTCAGCATATCGCGCCCGTGGGATACGAACGACTGGTTCTTGAACACCGCCCGGCGTTCCATGCACAGCTTCATGATCTCGCCGATGTAGCTGCCCGGGGTCATGATCTCGACCTTGCACATCGGCTCGCTGAACTCGGTAATCAGCCCCGCGTCGGGCAGGTCGGCGGGGTTGTGGATCTCCTTCTCGAAGATCTCGTTGCGCTTGCCGCGCATTTTGATCTTGTAGGACACCGTCGGCGCAGTCTGGATGACTTCAACGCCGCCCTCGCGCTCCAATCGCTCTTGGATGATGTCCATGTGCAGCAGCCCCAGGAACCCGCAGCGGAACCCGAAGCCGAGGGCCTCCGAGTGCACGGCCTGGAAACTAAACGATGAATCATTGAGGATCAACTTCTCCATCGAATCGCGGAGTTCCTCGAAGCTGTTGCCCTTCATCTCGGTGGTGGCGGGGTAGAAATCGCAGAAGACCATCTGGGCTGGCGGTTCGTACCCGCCGAGGGCTTCCTTGGCCTGGTCATTCTCGAGCGTGATCGTATCGCCGACACGGACCTCACTGAGGTTCTTGATCGCGGCCACGAGGTAGCAGGTCTCGCCCGCACCGATCGACTTGTGCTTCTCTTGTTTGGGCGTGTACTTGCCCAGCTCGGTGATGGTGAAGGTGCGTTCGATCCCCATCATGCGGATCTTGTCGCCCACGGTCAGCTTGCCGTCGAAGACCCGGCAGTACACGACCACCCCGCGGTAGTCGTCGTACACCGCGTCGAAGATCAGCGCCCGGGTCTCGGGGATGGTGGACGGCGCGGGGGCGGGGAAGCGATCGCAGATGGCCGAGAGCAGGGCGGGGATGCCCTCGCCGGTCTTGGCGCTCACCGGGATGCACTCCATCGCGTCGATCCCGAGCACCTGCTCGACCTCGTCGGCGATCTCATCAGGACGCGCACCGGGCAGATCGATCTTGTTGAGCACCGGGACGATCTCCAGATCCTGCTCAACCGCCAGATAAGTGTTCACCACGGTCTGGGCCTCGACGCCCTGCGAGGCGTCCACGATCAGCAGCGCGCCCTCACACGCCTTGAGCGCGCGGGAGACCTCGTACCCAAAGTCCACATGACCGGGGGTGTCGATGAAGTTGAGCATGAAGGTTTCGCCGTTGTGCTGGTGCATCACCGTGACGGCTGAGGCTTTGATCGTGATCCCACGCTCGCGCTCGAGATCCATCGAATCGAGCAGCTGGGCTTTGGCCTCACGATCAGACACCGCGAAGGTCGCCTGGAGCAGGCGGTCGGCGAGCGTGGACTTGCCGTGGTCGATGTGCGCGATGATGGAGAAGTTTCGAATTTGCAAGGCTGTATCCTAAAAAAGAGTATGAGCCGAGCATGGTATGCGAAAACTCGCCCCTAATCAGTCATTCCACCACTCCTGGTAGTGATATCCGTGCCCATTTGAGTGGCCGTGATGCCCGTGCTGAGAGCTGTGGTAGTGGTACACCCGGTGCGTCGGACAATAGGGCACATTCGCAGGACGCCTTGCAGGTACAGGTCGCGGGCGGTACACCGGTCGGCTGTCATAGACCGGGCTCCCGGACCGATACCGAGCATTGGCCCGGTTGCGTTCGTTCTGATCCCCCACGATCGCGCCGCCGGCCCCGCCGAGAATCGCCCCGATGGCGGCTCCCTCGCCCGCATCGCCGTTCATCGACCCGATCGCCAGCCCCGTGACCGCGCCCAGTGCGGCACCGCTGAAGAGCCCCTCGCCGGCGTTGTTGCACCCGCCGAGCGTGCCGGCCGTGAGCAGGGCACACCCAAACAGGATCGTGCGAATCCGGGAACGGGATCTGGTTGGCTGCGTATGGTGCACTGCTGGTCTTGATTGAGTAGTTTGGTTGTTCATGGGAAGCTCCTCGTGGCGGGTTCCAATCTGGGCATGGACCGGATCCACGCCGCGTATACTCACAGACCGCCAATCCGCCCGGTCGCTGACAATCAACCTTACACAATTCGGATGAAATCCCCCCAAACATGCCCATTCCCCGCCTCACGCCATTAATCGCCGCCCTGTGTCTGGCCCTGCTGTGCACGCCTGTCTTTGCCCAGTCCGTCCGCCCGGTCGCGGATCGGCTCGACGCGATCGTGTCCTACCCGCTGGTGATCGCGATCACCAGCGACGACGAGCGCGACCTCCGCCGGGGCGTGACCACCAAGCTCGATGACGGGCGCACCATGCACTCCGAGCCCTATTGGGTTGGCATCACGCGCGCCCCAGCACTCCCCGCCTGGACCAGTTCCACCGGCCACTGGAGCGCGACGCACTACGACGAGATCGCCAAGACCCCGCTGGTGAGCCGACCGCGCGGGACATGGTTTATAGAAGTCCCCCTGCCGATCGACGCGGTCGGCCAGGGGTTGTGGATCGAGGGCGAACGCTACGAGCTCAACTGGCTCCCCGATCCCCAGCGGGCGAACCTTGAAGCCGACCACCAGCAAGCGCAGAACAAGAGCAACCATGATCTGGGCGCGTTCTGGTCGCTGAGCCTGGCCGATGACGCGTTGGCTGATCCTGCCGTCCAGCTCGCTATCGAACAGTACCGGGGCGACCCGTTCCAGCTCTGGCGCGCTGATCTGCTTGTCGATGGGCTCGATCCCAACACCGAGCGGTCTGAGTTCCACAGCCACGCCCTCGATGAACTGGCCGAGGAACTCGCCAATGACACTCCGGGGGGCAATCTACTCCGCGAACTCGCCCGCCAGCACGAGGCCCGCTGGCAGATCATCCTCGGGCGCATCTGGCTGATCGACCCCGCCGTCGCCCGTCGGCTCAAGCTCCAGCTGCTCCGCACCGCACAGTTCGATGACCGGACCCTGCCGCTGTGGCCCAGCGACACCACGGCCATCGCCCGCCTTGCCCACGACCTGCTCTCGCACTTTGTTGACGACCAGACCCGCGTGCTCCGCGCCAAGGCCTGGCTCGAGGCCCAGCCCATCGCGATCGCGTGGGTCCGCGACGACCAAGGGCAGATCGAAGCCGGCACCAACCGGTTCATTTCCACGCTCTCGTGCGTCTCTCTGCCTCAGTCCCCCGGCGCGTCGCTCTTCCGCATCGATACCCCGACAACGCGCTTCAACGCGGACCCGGCATTGACCACGCTCTCGCCGAACCTCGCCACACCGATCTCGGTGTCGATGGAGCAGATCCAGCGTTCTCCAACTAACCCCGTGCCCGAGCTGCGCTCGATGGATGTCCGCACCGGGCACTGGAACGCGTCGCGCACCGTCATCGTCTCGACCACCCCCGCCCGGGCACCCTCCGTCACGATCGGCCCGATGCTCAACGACTGGACCATGGGCACGCTCTTGAGCAACACCCCCGAGATCGGCGCCCTGCCGACCACGGCTCGCGCGACCATGGGCATCCTCCGCCGAGTCGCGCCCCCCACCCGCTCGGACCCCGCATCGGGCTGGCAGCTCTACATCGAGTGCGCCTCACCTGATCCAACGAGCGCCAACGAATCGCTCACCCTCTGGGTCGGGCCGTACACCAATCCCTTCGCCCAGTGGCGCATCACACCCAACCCGATGGGCTCCAAGCCCACCATCGACTTCGCCAGCGGCTCTCGCCTGAGCATGGGCATCCCCAAGGTCGATCTCCGCGTGTTGGACGATCGCTGGGTGGCGATGATCACGCTGCCCAGAGGCGCATTTGACGAGGATCTGATCCTGCAGCTTGGGCTCGAACGCACCGACGCCGACGGCGTGCACACCGCGTGGCCCCGCCGAATGATTCCGGCCCAGCCCGAACCGGGTCGGCTCTCGATCGAGGCAGACAACTTCGATCATCTGCTGACCGATTGAACTCTCGATGGAATCAACTCAGTTGATTTTGACTTTGGCCGCATATGCGAACCATTCGAGTGCGAGGAGCACGATGGCCGCGAGCGTAAACCATCGCCACAGCGAGCGCTGACCGTAGCCGATCGTCCGCCCCATCCGCTCGGGATCGCCCGCCCCGATGACCACGCCCGTGCGCACAGACATCGCGCTCTCCTGCGGATCAAGCAGGCTGATGCCGATGGTATTGCCCTCGATAGTCCGGGTGCCGATTTCTGCAAACGGCCCAACTGTCGATGTGCCTGCATCTCCATCAACCTTGATCAACTCGCGTGTGGTGTACACCTCGCCGAGCCCGCCAGCCCCGGGGAGCAGCTGATCGACCGCGTTGACCAAGAAGATCGGCAGCCCGACCTGCACCGCCCAGTTTGAATCGTGCAGCGCAAACGCGAGGCGCACATGGCGATGACCAGCGATTACACGCTCGACAATCACCGAGCCGTCACGATCCCGCGCCAGCACCCGCGTTTTTCGTTCGGCAGATTCCTCGGGCAAAACGACCGATCGCGTGTACGACACCGCCCCCACCGACGCGTCACGCACCATCGGATCGGCCCGATCCCACGAGATCATCCGCGTGCGTCGGCTGGTTGCCAAAACATCTTCGCCTAGTCGACCGGGGTAGCTGCTGGCGAACCCGATTGTTGGGCTCGCGGGTAGCGTCGCTGCATCCACCCGATCGAAGACCACCAGATCCGCGTCGCCGTTCATGTACGCCGCTTGATCATCGGGCTCGACCACCAGCACGCGCGTTCGGGCGATGACCTCGAGCATATCGACCAGCAACGGATCGGCCTGCCCATCGGGCGCCACCACCGTGATCCGCACCGGGTCAGGATCGGGCACACGCACCCACGCAACATTGTCCGCCGCGAGTGCATCATCGACATCGAGCTCGATCCGCAGGAGGGCTTCTTGAGCGAGCCGGAGCTCAAAGGTTTCGCCTTGGGTTTGGACGGAGTCTTCGAACACGATCGCCCGGTTGGTGATCTCCTGATCGCCCTCGTACACCCGGATCACCGCGGCTTTGGGCCCGGCGCTATTCCGACCGACGCGCACAAAGAGTCGGCAAACATCCGGATCGCTGCGATCGCGTGACGATCCAACGGCCAGCACACCGCTGTTGGGCATCGGGCGATCTCCATCGAACCGATCGCCAAAGGGCGTGACGCTCACGCCGGCTCCCGATCGCATCGGGATGCTCATGCCTTGCGAGCTGTCGATCGACCCGCCATCGCTGAACACCCAGACCAAGGCCGGGTCTTCGGGGGCGAGTTGCTCCTCAGCCGATTCTGTATCTTCCGACAGATTCTCCTGAGCCAACGCCGCCTCGTGCAAACGTTCGATCAAGCCAATGGCTTCGACCAGATCCCCGCCCTGATCAGTTGCTTGCAGCGACTGAATCGCCGCGACCACCCGCCCGCGTTCGTCCGAATCCGCGAGCACCACCCTTGGCTGCAATCCCGCTTCGATCACGCTGACACTCGGGGAACGCCCGGAATCAAACAGCCCTTTGGCCCGCTCGATCGCCTGCTCTTTGGCCCGATCAATCGCCGACGCTCCATCGGCCTGGGCCTTCATCGACGCGCTTGTATCGACCACCAAGTACACGCGTTGATGATCGCCCATCATCCCATCAAAGACCGGGCGGGCAATCGCCATCGACAACAAGATCACGATCAGCAGGTGCACCAGCAGCAGCACGCTGGGCGACAATCGCTGCCAGGGCACATTGCCCTCCATATCCTTGACCGCCCGCGACCAGAGCATCGTGCTCGACACCGACACCGGGCGTCGGCGCAGCCGAAGCATGTAGAGCAGCAGCACGCCCAGGCACCCGATCGCGCACGCGACCAAGCCCGTGATCGGCGCAAGAAAAATAGGCAGCCCCGGGATCAATCGCCCCACCCGGGCGTCGGCTCGGGGATCGCCCCGTCGTTGCGCTCGTCATACTGGATCACCCGCGATGGGCGGAACCCGATACCATACAAATAGGTCTCGCGCGACACATCCCGACACGCGTCGGGCTTGATCGCCCCCGAGATCCGGAAGCAGTGCTTCATGCGCTTGATCAAGTGCGGGAAGGTCTCGCCCTCGAGCACCTTCATGGTGCAGGTGCCGCGGGGCTTGAGCAGGTCGGGCAGGGAGTTGATGATCTCTTGGCACAGGCGCTCGGAGAAGAAGTGATCGCCGTGCCCGGTCGTCGCCGGGGCCATGTCGGAGATGACGGAATCGAACAGCTCATCGCCGCCCCCGAGCAGGTCGGCCGCCGTCACCTGGGTGAAATCGCCCTGCATCAGGTGCACATTGGGCCCGAAGGGCGTCGAGACCCGCTGGAGATCAATACCCACGGCCAGCCCTTCCTCACCCACAATCTTCTCGACGACCTGCAGCCACGATCCCGGGGCGCACCCCAGATCGAGCACGCGATCGCCCTTGCGGATGAGCTTGCGGCGCTTGTTGATCTCGAGGAGCTTGTAGGCCGATCGCGCGACATAGCCCTCGCGCTTTGCCTGGCGGAAGTATTTATCTTGGAGTGTTCGTTTCTGCATGCTTTATCTCTATCTCGCAATGGTACAGGCTCGCCCTGACCACAATCTATTCACTTGTAGAACACCACCACCGCGTCGGTCCAATGGTGCGGCGTCCAGGTCTCCCCGCGCCCTTCATTAATGTACTCGTCGAGCTCATACTCAATGGTCAAAGTGTCGCCGAAGACAAACTCGGGCTGCACATCGACGATCCAAGGCTCAACCTTCGAGCCCGGCGCCCACCCGGAGCGATCGAACTTCCATGTCCCGCCCTGGGGACGACACGGGTTCAGATACACATCCGTCATCCACAGGTGATCCCGCTCGGACTGCTCGATGTAGTCGCCCCCGAGCACATCGCCGCCGGGCTCGACGGAGCTGATGGTCATCGTGCGCCAGATGGGCATAAACTCGCCGGCGTTCTTGGAGTTGGGGAACATCCCGTGCCCGGTGACGGTCGCCCGGACGCGCGCGTGGGTCGCGCCATCGGGAACATCGATCACGCGCGTGGTGTAGAAATCAGACACCGGCTTCTCGGGGATCCCGATGTCCGCGTTGCCGTTCCACAGATTCACCACCTCGATTGGCATACGCTCGGGCACGCCCGGGTAGAAATCGAGCCTAAACGAAACATTCCAGCCCTTCATGTAGGTCCCGATGTGAGCATCGAACGCCCGCTGATCCTCAAACAACGGCAGCAGATCCGTCACATCCATGTACCAAGTCCATCCACGCCGGAATGGTGTGATGAAGCGGAAGACCTCGAAGCGTTCGCCCTTGGGCTGCTCAGCTTCCGGATCTGGATTGACTGGTTCCGAGCTCGGAATAGTAATTCCGATGGTGCCCTTCTTGTCCCAATGGTCGTAGCCGACCTCGGGCTCGGAGAGTGTGAGCGTCGCGATCACGCGTCCGACCTGCTCGGGGAGTTGGTGCGCCTCCGTAAAGCTGATGTCTGACTTGAGCCGCTTGGCGTTGGCGAGGAACTCCTCTTCGAAGACCTCGACACGCACTGGCTCGGGCATCGGCTCGTCGAGCAGTGTCACGCGGGTGATCTGCAGGTCTTTGATTTCGATGCCCTGGCCGACGGTTTTCTCGTTGCTTTCATTACCGGTCCCATTTTCTGTCCCGGCCATCGCGTGCAGTCGCATCGGGCGGACATCCCAGATGTGCTCGTCGATCACCGTCGTGCCGTCAAGGCGTACTTGCACACGAGCCCCGCCGAGCACATAGCGGAGATCAACATCGACATCGACCCACTCGCCGCTGCGGAACTCGACATCACTGAGTACATTGATCCGCTCGCGGCTGTTGGCGTGCACCGAGACCTCGCGCTGCGGGCGATCGTACCAGTTGCCGGCTGCGTCGAACCAACCCATCACGCGTCCGTTCTCGTCGGGCGTCATGGCCGTCGGCGGCGGGTTGTGGATATCGAACCCGATGGCGATCGCGTGCTCGGTGTTGGGCTCGTCCCAAGCGAAGTCTTCGCCCAAAGCACCCTGATCCGGATCGATCAGCACGAGTCCGAAGCCCTTGGCATCGCCCATCGAATCCGGCGTCGGCACCAAGACGCGCATCGAGACCTGCACCGCCTTGACGACATCATCCGTCGGCCCGGTGCGGGCTTGCAGCTCGCCGGCCGATGCCTGAGGAGCGCACAGAGAACACATCGCCAGCACAGCGCCGGCGAGCAGTGATTGAGAAACTCGATAAAGAGGGTGGCGATTCATACCCAAAGGATATCGCCCCCGAGCACGGATCACACGCCCGGAGCGCCTCTAGTGGGGCACTTCCTTGACCGCGTTGCGGTTCCACGCGGGCACACGGAAGACGATCGGGCCCTCGCCGATGATGTCGCACTGGCAAGAGAGGCGGGAGTTCATCTGCAGCCCCGGGGCTTCCTCGACGCGATCCTCTTCTTCTTCCTCCGCCTCGCTGAGCGAATCCATGCCTTCTTCGACATAGACATGGCAGGTGGAGCAGGCGCAGACGCCGCCGCAGGCGTGCTCGATGTTGATCCCGGCTTCGACGGCCACTTCCAACAGGTGCTCGCCCGGAGCCGCCATCAGCTCATGGACGGCCTTGTCCGAGCCGTCCTCGTTGAGCTCTTCGGGGTTTTCGAGGATAATTTTGACCGACACCGTGTGATCCGCGTGATCATGGTCCGGGTGATCTGATTTTCGCATATGCATATCTGATATCTCCTCAGGATTTTTGTGATTATCCTGCTCAAAAGCCTACTAGGATCAATCCTAGGAACCATATTCAGCGGATACGATACTCCGATACCCAGATCATGCACAGTCACCCAGAATCATCCCCTGCGCCCGTCCAGCTCTCCGTGGTCGCCCCTGCTCATAATGAGGAGGAGAATATCCACGAGCTCGTCAAACAGGTCGGCAACGCCCTGTCGCCGCTGGAGATCCGGTTCGAGTTCATCATCGTGGACGACGGTTCGACCGACACCACCAAAGCCAAGATTCTCGGGCTCCAGGGCGATCATGCCTGGCTCCGCTGCGTCACGATGACCAACACCCCCCGGGGCTCGGGCAACGGCCAGTCCGCCGCCTTCCACGCCGGATTCCGAGCGACCAAGGGCACCCTGATCGCGGTACTCGATGCCGACCTGCAGAACGACCCACGCGACCTGCCCGCGATGCTCAAGATCATCGAGGAATCCGACGCCGACTTTGTCCAGGGCGACCGATCCGCCGCCCGGGCTCAGGGCGACGCCAAGATCCGCCAGTTCGGCTCATGGGTCGGTCGCAAGTTCCGCCTGTGGGTGCTCGGCGACACGATCCGCGATACCGGCTGCTCGCTCCGCGTGATGAAACGCGAGATCGCCCTCGCTCTGCCTCTTGAGTTCAAGGGTATGCACCGGTTTATCCCGGCGACCGCCCGCCACATGGGCTACACCGTCGTCGAGATGCCCGTGTCCCACCGCCACCGCCACGCCGGCACCCCCAAGTACGGCATGGGCATCACCAAACGCGCCCTGCCCGGGCTTGTGGACCTCTTCGCCGTCCGCTATATGCGCAAGCGCCGGCGACCCGTCACCTCCAAGGAAGCCATCGGCACCAAACACGAAACGCCCACCCGACAGACGACAACCGCCACGACCAACACGGAAGTGACCAGCCCATGAAGTCCGGACCGATTGTCGCGATGGTGCTGCTGGTCTTCCTGGGCATGTGGCTCGTGCTCCAGCCCGCGCTCGCCCGCTCGGAGAGCGATCTGACGGTGTCTGTGGGCGCGATCGAGATCCGGCTCAACCGCACACTGACCGACGGCGATCTCCATTACCAGGTCATCGGGCCGGCGAACCTCCGCTCCGATGCCCTGCTGGATCCTGTCGAGCTCGACGCGTTTATCTCCGAGCAGGTCGCCATCTGGAACCAACGCCCCGCGATCGAGCGTCACCTGCTCGGGTTCTTCAACATCACCAGCTGGGGCACCTTCGGGTTCGTCGCTATCGGGCTCGTCGGCCAATGCGCCTTCTTCGGGCGCATGTTCGTGCAGTGGATCATCTCGGAACGCTCGCGGGTCTCGACGGTCCCCGAGATCTTCTGGTGGTTTAGTTTCATCGGCGGCATCTGCCTGTTCACCTACTTCGTCTGGCGCGTCGACATCGTCGGCGTGCTCGGGCAATCCACCGGGATCGTGATCTACGCCCGCAACCTCAAACTCATCCACAAAGAAAAAAAACGCTGCGCATGCGATGCGGGTAACGGAAACGATGCCCAAGCATCGACTAACACCGCCCCAGCGAACTCATAAACCATCACAAGGACAATCCCATGCAACTCTGGATCGACAACACCCAACTCGACGCGAGCGACAGCCTCGAAGCCGCCTTCGAGATCGCCCGCAAGCACGCCGAGGACGCGGGGCGTCTGATCATCGACATCCAGGCTGATGGACAGCCCATCGCCGACGCGCTCCTCGAAGAGCCCCCAAGCGACAGCGCCGGGATCGCCGAGCTCCGCCTGACCACCACCGATTTCAGTGCCTTCCTCATCGAAACCATCTCCACGGCCAAGGAAGCCCTCGACGGCACCCGCCAGGAACAAAGCGAAGCCGCGGATCAGATCCGCACCGGTGAGTTCGAGCCCGCGGTTGAGTCGCTCAAGAGCGTGCTCGAGGGCTGGCACGCCGTGCGCGATGTCGTGGGCCAATCCGCGGCTCTGGCCGGCTTTGCGATCGACGAACTCCGCGTCACCGACGCCAAGGGCACCGAGCACACCGGCAACGAATGCGTCGCCCAGCTCCCCGTGGCGCTCGGCGAGATCCGCAACTGCCTTGGCAAGCAGGACTGGTCGTCGCTGGGTGATGCGCTCGAGTACGATCTCGATGACCAGGCCACCCTCTGGGACGGGCTCCTCGACGCCATGATCGCGCGCATCCAAGCCACCCCTGCATGAGCGAGCCATCGACCCAACCCGTAAACCCTCCCGCCAACACCATCGATGTGATGATGGAGGAGGCGAGCGCTGATCTTGCTCGCGGGGCGTACCTCGAAGCCGCGCTGCGTTGCCGTCATGCACTGGGTGAGGCACGCTATCAGCAGGATTTCGGGCGGATGAAACGCATCTGCCTGCCGATGCTCGAATCTCAGCGGGCCGTGCGCCTGTCAGCCCTCGATACCGGCACCATCCACCAGATCAGCAGCTCGGGCGATATCAGCCCGGAGCCCGACGCGTCGTGCTATTTGTTTGCGCCCAACTTCGTGGGCGCGGACACCCGCCGATTCCGAGCCGCGGCCAACGACGCGGGGATCGGCGTCTTCGTGCTCACCCGCGAGCCAACCACCAACAAAGGACGCTGGCCGATCGTCGGCGTGGGCGATCGCGTGGTGCGTGTACAGGTCGAGCCACCAGCAGACGACACCCCCACCGCGACCTGGTTCGCCCATGCCAGCGAAACACTGGGTGATCAGGCGATCAAGGATGCCCTCGGCGCATCATCGCCGGATGATCCCAAGCAATGGATCGTCGATGATTTTCTCGATCGCATCGACGCGTGCCCCGAGCACGAGAAGTTCATCAAGGCCCTGGCCGACGCGTGCCACGACGCGATTAATGCCCCCGCTACGACCCGCAGGCGTCGGCGTGGGACGGTGAACGATCCGTACTCGTTCTAATGCTGTGCATACCGGATCTGTTTGTATAAAAAAATAGCTGCCGGACCATACTCAAAAATCCGACAGCCACTCGTGATTCACTACCACTCGGTAGAGCACTTGATTTACCGCGATCGTCTGCGCCGGGTTGCACCCAAGCCGCCGATTGTCAGCACACCCAACGCCCCGGGCGCTGGCGTGTACGAAGTGTTGTCAAAGGTCGCCATGTTCCCGCGCGTTCCGGGGGTTGAGCCGTACTCGCCGTCGTTGGCCGAGACCAGATCGTACTGCCCGAACTCGCTGTTCCAGCCCGAATACACCCGGTGCGTGGACGAGAGCTCCTCGCCCGTGGCGATCTCGACCACCGAGGCGTCGAAGATCCCGTTCTCCGTATCCACTTCCAGCGAGACCCGGTACCAGGTGTCGAGCGACCAAGAGCCCAGCCCCATCCCGAAGTCGCGCGAGGCGCTGTTGCGCCCGTCGGCGTTCTGCACGAACAGACGGAATCGCCCGTTGTTCGACGCGTACACCATCGCCTGAGGCGACCAGTTGAAATCCGTCTGATCCGTCTCTTGGAAGAACCCAACCGCGCTCATCCAGTTGGGCGAGCTCCCGTTGCCGGGCTGATCGAGCCGAACATCGATCTCAAAGCGCTGCACACTGGTGTGCTCGACACGCCCCATGATCCCGCCCGAGGTCCCGATGTGGTCATTGATCTGCACCGCGTTGGTCAGGTTGCCGAACGCGTCGGTGGTCTGGATCACCGAGACCGAGTCGCCCGTGTGGGTGGGCTCGTCGATAAAACTCGTCGCGTCCTGCCACACACCCCCGGGCAAGCCGCCGAGCACATATGACTCGAAGTCGTCGCTGATACCCCCTACTGCCATTCCGGCGCACACCGACAGCGCCACGATCCCGATCGCTTCTTTCATACGAGACTCCTCTCAAAGTGTGATGTTTCAGCACCGAACAGTCACCATCGGCGAACGCCTCGACCATGTCGATGCACATACTCCATACTGCGCCAGATCCATCGCAGTTCCAGCTTATTCAGATTTTTTCTTCAAATTGAACAGCAATCGCCCGCGATCATTTCTGATCATCCCTGCTCACTCGCTGAACATCGCCTCAACGAACCGCTCAGGATCGAACGGCTCGACATCGTCGGGGGTCTCGCCCACGCCGATGAACTTGACGGGGATGTTCGTCGCTTCCTTGATCGCCACAACGATGCCCCCGCGGGCAGTGCCATCGAGCTTGCTCAAGAAGATGCCCGTCACACCGGCCGCCGCATTAAACTCCTCGGCTTGGCGCAGCGCATTCTGCCCGCTCGTCGCGTCGAGCACCAGCAGTGTTTCATGCGGGGCCCCGGGGATCTGCTTGTCGATCACACGACGGATCTTGGTCAGCTGATCCATCAGCCCACCCTGCGTGTGCAAACGACCGGCCGTATCCAAGATCAGCACATCGACCCCACGCGCATTGGCCGCACTGCACGCGTCGAAGGCCACGGCCGCCGGATCGCCGCCCTGCTGGCCCTTGACGACCTCGACCCCGAGACGCTCGCCCCAGATCTCGAGCTGGCGCACCGCACCGGCGCGGAAGGTATCGCATGCGCCGAGCAGCACGCGGTTACCTTCGCTGGTGAGCTGCTGGCAGAGCTTGGAGATGGAGGTCGTTTTACCCACGCCGTTGACGCCTGTCATGAGGATGACGGTGGGCTTGGTGTCACTCATGTTGAGCGTGCGGTCCTGGGCGGGCCACATCGCCTTGAGCTCACGCTTGAGGTACTCGATGACATCCTCGCCCTTGGTCAGCGTGCCGGCTTTGTAGTCCGATTTGATGCCGTCGATCAGGATCTTGGTGGCCTTGACCCCGACATCGGACTGGATCAATCGCTTCTCGATCTCTTTGATCAGCTCGTCGTCGAGCTGCTTGCCCGCGAGCACCGAGCGCAGCGACGACACGAACGACTCACGCGTTTTGGTGAGCCCTTTCTTGAGCGTGTCGTATGCTTTGCGGAAGATGGCCATCGGAGTTCTCCCGGCTTATTGAGCAGATGCTTGCCCCGACGCCTGTTCAGAGAGCACGCGCTTGAGCACTTTGTCGAGGATCCCATTAACGAAGCCCGGCGACTGCTTGGTCGAGAACACCTTCGCCAGTTCCACCGCCTCGTTGACCGCGGCTTTGGGCTTGGGATCAGCCATCCCCGTCATCTCGTAGTGCGCCAGACGCAGGATCGAGCGATCGACCACCGGCATCCGCGAAACCGTCCAGTCCTTCGACAGCCCGTTGAGCTCCACATCGGCGATATCGCGCCGGGCGAACGCGTTGGTCGCGAGCGTAAACGCCCGGTCGCGCTCGTTGTCGGAAAACTCGCTCTTCTGATCAGAGAACTCGAGCCCCTCGACGATCATCGTCTGCACATCGTCGAGCGATTCGCGGATGGATTCGGTGTCCTCGCCGACGCGGGAGTCGAGCTGGTACATCGCGAGGAGCGCGAGCTTACGGATATCGCGTGGTGAAGCCATGGATTAATCTGTTCCCTGAGCGTGTGATGAAAGTTTATCGTTCGGCGAGAGCCCGGGCGTGAAACGAACACCCGGCGCGTGGTTGGCTTTGCCATTTTCAATAGCCGAGATCGCATCGGCCGCGTCGAGCGCGGCGTCCATCGCCTCGGCGCCCTTGTTGCCCTTGTCGCCGCCGGCGCGGGCGATGGCTTGTTCGTTTGTATTTGTCGTGAGCACCCCGAACGCCACGGGGACCCCTGTATCAATGGTAATCTGCGCCAGCCCCGCCGCCACCGCGTTGGAGATGTACACATCGTGCGATGTCTCGCCCTTGATCACGCACCCCAGGCACACCACGGTGCCATACATCCCACTGGTCGCCGCGGCTCGCGCAATCGAGATCAGCTCGTACGCCCCGGGCGCCTCAAGCACCGCCAGCTCGGATTCAGCCCCGCCACGCCCAAGATACGCCCCGATCGCGCCGTCGAGCATCACCGAGGTGACCGTCTCGTTGTAGCGCGACACCACCACCGCGCTGGGGGCAGGCTTGGTGGCTGGCTTTGGGCTCTGGCGCTGGTTGGATGGGCTCGGCTGATCCATAGTCCATGATCTTAGCCCGCCCCCCGCTCGACACCAATCCCGCTACCATATCTACAGGCATCTCCTGCCCATTCTCACTCGCCCAACGGACCGATCATGCGGAAAACCCTCATCAAGCTCGCCCCGATGCTCAAGCTCACCCGCGTGACCACGGCTTTCGGCGCGGTCGCCAACCTCTGGTTCGTGATCCTCTGGTCCCGATTCAACGAAGAAGAGCTGGGCAACGCCGTCATCAAGGACCAGCCCCTGGCCCTGCTGCTCGGGGGCGGTCTGATCGCCGGCGTCGGGCTCTATGCCTTCGGGATGAGCCTCAACGATCTGCTCGATGTCCACCGTGACCGGGCCCTGGGCAAGGTCGGCAGCCCGATTGTCGATGGGTCGGCGAGCATCGAGCTGGCCGTATGCATGGTCGCGGCTGCCCTCATGCTCGCAGTGCTCGGGGCCGTGATCTTCGGGACCGGTGCGATCCTCGTCACCCTGATGCTCGCGTGCGCCATCCTGATCTTCAATGTACTCGGCAAGTTCGTCCCCGGCATCGGCATGGTCCTGCTGAGCGTGATCTACGCCGGGCACATGCTCATCCCCGACCTGTGGGTGCAGTTCCTGCTCCCGGTCTGGGTCGTGATGACCCACGCGATGGTCGTCGCCGGGCTCGCCCAGCACATGGGTCGGCGCAGCCCGCCGATCTCCAAGCGGGCGATCATCTTCGCCCTCGTGGGCTGGACGCTGTGCTCAGTGATCCTACTGACACTGAGCTTCTCGCGCCCAAATAGCGAATCCATCTGGCCCAGCTATGTACCGATCACGGCCGGGCTCTACCCGATCGGGTGCATGCTCGTTTTCGCGTTGATGATCTACCGCCGATACAAGAAGGTCGGGATGGGCCCGGTGCTGGGCGAAAAAATCTCCCGCTACGGCTCCATCTGGCCCGCCCTCTACGCCTGCGGCTGGCTCGCCGGCTCCGGGCTCTGGACCGCCTTCTCCATCATGGTCGCCCTCACCGTCCTCGGCTTCGTGGTCATGACCGTCCTCCGAGAGCTCTACTCACTGATCGAGCATCCGGTGGGGTATCGGTTGTAACGCCAACAGATCGATTTACATTTGTATCACAGAACTGGAGCCATTAATGAAACATGCCGCCCTGCTCATGCCGATCGTTCTGCTGATTCCCTTACTTCTGGGGACCGGACAAGCCCTCAAAAAATCTAAACATATCGAGTTTCCATACGCAATATCGCTTGTGGGTATCGATCATGACGGACGGGTTGATTTCCGTGGCACGCTTGTTTTTTTCAGTCCGAGCAACGAATTTAACTGCGCGATCAATATGGTGTTTATCGATGGACGAGGGGATTTACGAGCGTCTTTAGATATGCACCATGAAACGGGCATCCCACGCATAGAAACACTCAATGCGAAACTCAACGATGAGTCATTCTTTCGTTTGCACATCAACTCCTTAGGATTGATTGACTCATTTCCACATGAGATTGATATCTATCCTACAACTTCAACCGGCACATGGAGAATCGCAAACTACGGCGAATCACCGCCCGCGGGCACTTGCGTCGTTTGGAATCGATCCCTCACTGAGGAAATTCGCCCACATGCGAAGACCGCCGATGACCTTGTTCAATACTGGGAAACTCCGCGCGAACAAGACGAGTATCTTCCAGACGAGGATTAACTCTATCGTTCCATGTTTTCTTTTTAAAATAGCCCGAGGGCGAAGAAGATGGCCGTGAAGACCAAGTCGGCGACCACGATCGCGACGATGCACTCGACCACGGTATAAGTCGTCGCCCGCCCCACGCCCGCGGCTCCGCCCGTGACCCGCAGGCCGTTGGCACAGGCGATGATCCCGATAAGGGTGCCGAAGATTCCGCCCTTGGCGACGCCGGTGAGGAAGTCGACGAGCTTGGCCTGCGTGAGCATGTTGTCCATGTAGGTCTCGTAGGGGATGCCGAGCATGGTGATCGAGATCAGCAGGGCCGAGACGATGGCGAAGAAGCTCGATATCACGCCCAGGGCGGTCATCGAGATGCTGGCGGCGAGCAAGCGAGGAACAACAAGGAAGCGGATGGGGTTGAGCGCGCTGGCTTCGAGGGCCTCGATCTCTTCGGAGACGACCATCGTCCCGATCTCCGCGGCGATCGACGCCCCGGCAAACCCGGTCAGCACGATCGCACCGATCAAGGGCCCGAGCTCGCGCAACACCGCGACGGCGATAATATTGGCGACCTTGTCGCGCTGCCCGAAGTCATCGAGCGGCGGCGAGAGCTGGAGCGCGAGGATCAAGCCCACAGCACCGGACACCAACGCGACGATAAAGATCGACTGCACCCCGATGCGGCAGATCTGCGACACGATCGCGCTGCGCCCCAGTCGATAGCGCTTCTTAGTGAGCCCACGCCAGAGCCATCGGCTCGCATCGACAAGCAGGTAGACAATCTCGCCCGTGTGATCGAGGATCCCGATGAGCCGACGGCCGATCAGCGCGATCGGCAAGAGCAGCACCATGCCCAGCATCGTCAGCGGGGACTTCTTGGGCTGGGCTTGGGTCAGGTCTTGCGTGGGTGAATCAGACATGCGTGTTATGTATGTTGAGAACTTAGAGCGAGACGGCCTCGTCGCGGGTGTCCACGATCGAGAAGAACGAATCCAATCGGGCGATCTCGAAGATCGCGCTGACTTTCTGGTTCATTTTGCAGATCACCAGCTTCGTGTCCGACTTGCCCGCGTTGCGCATCGCCTCGACGAGGGTCGCGAGCCCGGACGAATCCATGTAGTGGACCTCTTCGAGATCAACGATCATCTTGTGCACGCCCCCGCCCATTTCTTGGCGGATCGCAGTGCGAAGCTCGGGCGATCGGCTCATGTCGATATCGGTGCTAGGCACAATCACCACGATGCCCTGCTCGGGTTTCTCGACGGTGATGAATGTTGATTGTTCACGAGCCATGGCTTGGTGTCCCTCCGGGTCTGCTTTGCCGGGTCAGATCTGCGATTGATCTCTCTTTAAAGAACCCTACTTTTACAGAACCCTACTGTAGCAGACGCACACCAAGAGCACGCATCATCGGGGGAGCGATTTCGATGACTTCTTACACACACTCGTCACCTTGCACGCGCCTTGCTCTTGGTCCGAGCGATTGCCTGAACCCGTATCAGAGAGCCGGGGCGATTCCTCGGGGCGCACGGCCTGCTTGGTCATGATCATCCGCATCCCGACCTTGGCACGCTTCTCGTAACGCACCTCGTCCATCACCTCGCGGATGATGTGCACGCCAAGCCCGCCCGGGCGGACATCCTCAAGCTCGCGACCCTTCATCGTGCACGGGTCGACCTGCTTGGCCTCGTCGTCGATGGTGATGATGATCCCGCCGATGGATTCAGCGCTGGGCTTGATCGGGGTGATGCCGATCCAGATCGGCTTGTCGAACGATTTGTTGTACCCGTGGCGGATGATGTTCGAGAGCGCCTCATCGACGGCCAGCGTGATCTTCGAGCAGTCCATGTCATCGAAACCGATCCGACGCGCAATGCACCCGACGAGCTCGCGGGCGCCGCAGAGGTACATCGGATCCGAGATCAGCTTGAGTTCGATTTGGGGACCTTCGTGCATACACCGTTTCCTGTTCAACGCTCGTTTCATCATCGGCGTGAGCCGATTGCTGCTCTATCGGCTCGATCTATCCGTTTTCGCCATCAGCCGACGACCCTTCTCTGCCCTCTGACGACGCCTCATCTTGCTCACGCACGATCGAGCTCGTCTCGATCCCCCGCTCACGCAGGTACTCGACCCATCGGTCATACGCCTCGACCCGCTGCCAGTGGCGGGCGCTGTGATTGTATCCAAGTGTTTCTCCCGTGCGGATTTGCAGCGATCTGATCGCAAACATACGCTCGGCCTGGTCAAAGGATCGGAGCTTTTTGACCAGCTCAACGAGCGATTCGTCGTCCTCCATCGTCGATGCATCGACGATCGCGTCGATCCGTTTCGAGGGGGCCGGCGAGTCAAAGCCCGTTTCCACGGCTACACACCCGCCCAAACCAACCACCAGCACGCCTATCAGTACACCCGGAATCAGCATCCGCAGGGCCTTCTTGGCCCCGTTGCACAACGCACTTATCAAGTCTTGATTACAAGCGTGCTTCATGCAACCACTGTAGACACCAAGACTTGCACCAAAACTATTCGGACACTCTGACAACTGGTTGCTCCATCTGCTCGCATTTTCTTCCACGATGTCTACTATATCACCCGGAGTCCATCGCATTCTCCGGGTTTATCGGACGCAGAGCACCAAACGCTGCATTCAACACCCCGGACAGCCCACAAAGCTGACAAGCACCCTGTGAGATTTTCACCGATGGCCGACCACACCGCATCACATATCGAGCATGAAGTTGTCCCTGTCCTCGACTTTGGGTCCCAGACCGCCCAGCTGATCTGCCGACGCGTCCGCGATGCCGGGGTCTTCTCGGTGCTCGTCGCCCCATCGATCACCGCCGAGGAGCTCAAAGCGATGAACCCCAAGGGGATCATCCTCTCTGGCGGGCCGTCTTCGGTCACTGACGAGGGCGCCCCCACCATGGACCCCAAAATCCTCGAACTCGGCATCCCCGTGCTCGGCATCTGCTATGGCATGCAGCTCGCCTGCAGCGTACTGGGCGCGTCGCTGCACAAAGCCGACCATCGCGAGTTCGGGCGGGCCCAGCTGAGCATCAACAACGCAGACAAACCCGACCAGCTCTTCGATGCCGTCCCCACCCAGACCCAGGTCTGGATGTCCCACGGCGATCAGATCTCCGAGCTCAACAAAGCCAACATGACACCGATCGCGTCGACGGATACCTGCCCGTACGCGGCCGTGCGATCGACCGACCCGAGCTGCAACTTTGTCGGCGTGCAGTTCCACCCCGAGGTCACCCACACCCCTCACGGCGTGGACATGTTCCGCAACTTCCTCTACGAGACCTGCCAGTGCAGCGGCTCATGGAAGATGAGCGCCTACGCAGAAGAAGAAATCGAACGCATCCGCGAACTCGTCGGCGACCAACGCGTCCTCTGCGGGCTCTCGGGCGGCGTAGATTCCTCCGTCGTCGCGGCCCTCTTGCACAAAGCCATCGGCGACCAGCTCACCTGCGTCTTTGTCGACAACGGGCTCCTGCGCCACAAAGAACGCGACCTCGTCGAGCACACCTTCCAGGACCACTTCCAGATCGATCTCCGCGTGGCCGACGCGAGCGAGGCGTTCCTCGATGATCTCTCGGGCATCGACGACCCGCAGGTCAAGCGCAAGCGCATCGGGCACCGGTTCATCGAGGTCTTCAAAGAAGCCGCGGCTGACATTGACGGGGCGGACTTCCTCGCCCAAGGCACCCTCTACCCCGATGTCATCGAATCCGGGCACGGGCACAGCGGCAACAGCGCCAACATCAAGCTCCACCACAATGTCGGCGGGCTCCCCGAAGAGCTCGGCTTCAAGCTCATCGAACCCCTCCGCGAGCTCTTCAAAGACGAGGTCCGTGCGCTGGGCACCGTCCTCGGGCTGCCGGACGCGATCGTCTGGCGTCACCCATTCCCCGGGCCCGGGCTGGCCGTGCGGGTACTTGGAGAAGTGACCAAAGACAAGCTCGAGATCGTCCGCAACGCCGACGAGATTTTGCTTGAGGAGATCGTCGCCGCCGGGCTTTATCGCAAGACCAGCCAGGTCTTCGCGGTCTTGCTGCCCGTTCAATCCGTCGGCGTGATGGGCGACGGGCGGACCTACGAACGCGCCGTGGCGATCCGAGCCGTGGAGACCGAGGATTTCATGTCCGCCGACTGGGCCCGCATCCCCTTCGATGTCCTCGCCCGGATCTCAACAAGAATCATCAACGAAGTCCCCGGCGTCAACCGCGTCGTCTACGACATCTCGTCGAAGCCGCCCGCGACAATCGAGTGGGAGTAAGGACAAAAGCGCGAATCTACTGATTGAACTCCTCGATCGTCATCCCCCAGCGCTCGTGATCCTCGTACACCCCGCGGATCTGCAGGTACTTTTTCGAGTACCCCTCCTTCACAAACCCAACCCGCTCAAGCAACGCACGCGAGCGCACATTGCTGGGCATGATGTTCGCGCACACCCGGTGGAGCCCCAGCCCGCCGTCTTCAATCGCCGTGAACGCATGTTGGACCGCGAGCCCGAGCCCTTCGTTCATCAGCCCCTTGCCCTCAAAGCCGGTCCCGATCCAGTAGCCGAAGCGTCCATTGAGAAATGGGCCGCGCTCGATGTTGCCCAGCGTGATGCGCCCGGCGATCTTGCCCGTTGATCGCTCGATGATCAGCCAGCGTTGTTCGCGTTCGGTATTGCAGTTCTCCAGCTCACGCTCGAAGTAGCTTTCGCCGAACAGATCCGCCCCCGACGGCGGGATCGGCTCCCACTCGACCAATCGATCCTTGGAGCCGCGACGCAGAGCAACCAGCTCGGCCCGATCTGACTCCAGCGGATAGCGGAGCAGCACCCGATCACTGGCAGCGACTTGGAGAGTCTCCGGAGCACTCATTCTTGGCCGTAGTCCATCTCGGATTCATAATCGTCGTAGCCATCGCCAGCATCCGCGCTCGACGACTGGATCATCAAACCGCCAGAGGCCCCGAGCACCGCCGCGAGGATTACTAGCCGTGCCAGCAATCGCCGAACACCCGACGCGCTCTTGAGCGGCACCAGCAGCACCATCGGCGCCACTCCAAGGAGCATCACCGCCGGCAGGTTCACCGCGCCGGTTTGGATGATCGACCCGACCATCAGCGCCATGAGCATCCCAACGAGCACCGTGTTGCCGCCGCGAGCGAATCGCAGATCCTTGAAGACCAATCCAGTGACACCCGTGGACACCAGCACCGCGATGACCCCGGCCGGGTACATCGCACCGAGCGAAAAGTTGTTCTGGAAAAAGATCGGCATCGATGCACCAGCAATGATGAGCCAAGAACCAGCATCCACCCACGCCGGCGTGTCCTCGCTAGACCGATCCGCCCCCGCGACGAGCAGGCTCGACACCAGCCCCGCGAAGATCGCTGATCCGACAAAGATGCTGTGGTCGCCGAAGATCGTGACATACGCCTCGGCGAGCATCCAGAACGCAACGGTAAAACCAAAGAACCGGACAACAAAACCAACAAGCACCGGCAGACGCACCAGCCCCTCGATTACTCCCACCAGCCCGATGATCACCATCGCGTGCAAGAACCGGTCCGCGTTCGAATCTGGCCAGAGCTTCTGCTGCTCATCGACGGCATATACCGCGCCCGCAAAGCCCAACGCCAGCATGATCGGCAGCACCCAGCGCGGGCCGATCGACCGACGCGTGGACTCGCCATCATCTTCATATTCATCGTCCGCATGGTGTTCGTCGTGATCCACGCGTGAGGCTTTGAAGGCGTGTAGATACCACGCCGCCATCAGCAGGAGCATCGAGACCGCGCCGGGGATAAACCCGCCAAACATCATCAGGCGTTCTTGAACTTGAGGATCCATGTGCGTTCCTTGCAGGGGTGATCAAAATATATCAGCTATACACCGGGCTTACTTCGCCGCGGCTTCGATCGCGACAATGACCTCAACCTCATCGCCCAGCGGACCCTTGTTTGGATCGTTGGGATCAAGGTACTTGGTCATCCCGAAGTCGGATCGCTTGATGGTGAACCGTGCCTCGATGCCCATCACGCTGCCGCCACGGAACTCGCCCGTGCGGATGTCGTGAAGATCAGCCGTCAGCTCAACGGTCTTGCCCTGGAACGAGAACTCCCCGGTCGCGGCGTAGTTGCCATCGCCGGTGGATTTGATCCCCGTGGACTTGAAGCTCGCGGTGCTGTACTGGCGTGCGTTGAAGAAGTCTGCCCCGGTGAGATGCACATCGCGCTTGGCGTTGTTGGTGTCGATCGAACCGATTTGCACGGTCATGTTCATCGACGAGTTCTCAATCTTGTCGGCGTCGAAGTTGATCGAGCCTTCCATCTCGTTGAATCGCCCGTAGAAATTGGCCACGCTGCCGTGACGGATCTTAAAGATGACATTGCTGTGGACCGCGTCGATCTCGAAGAGCTGGGTCGCTGATTCGGTCTGAGCGATCTCAGCGACGGCGGTGTTGACGACCTCGCTGGTGCCCCAGCCGCCCATGACGCTGACTGTTCCTACGGCTCCCGCGAACAGGGTGAGTGCGGCAATTGAAGTGCCCAAGGTACGCTTCGAGTAGTTAATTTTCATATGGATGCTCCTGTGTACATGCTTGTGTTTCAAAGCGGATGATTGAACTCGTGGAATCGCGCGTGCCGATCTCGGCATACGCGATTCCTGACAGTGTACTTCACCAACGCACCCGTATTGGGCTCTATTCCATTTTTCGTCTTTTTATTTGTTTTCACAATCAAAATAGATTGCTCACCAACTCGTCCCCAATCAAATCTTCACGCCCCGCCCCGCTGCCCACGAATCCACAAACAAGCTATCCTCTGGGCATGCAAACCCAACCCGCCATCGCCGTGCTGCTCTCTGCTTTCCTCGCCCTCTCGGGCTGCGCAAAGGCCCCCTCCGACAAGGCGCTGGTCGATCCACTTGATCCCGTTGATACGACTGATACGGTCAAGGCCGCGCAATCTGAACCAGAGCCGATTGCCCTTGAGATCGCCCCGGACCAGTTCAACGGCGAGACCCAGCCAATCCCTCGCACCCCGATCGCCCCCATCACACTCGACGGCGACTTCGCCGACTGGAACCAGACCAACACCGCCAGAGCCGACGGGCGATACATCTATATCCACTTCTCGCCCCAAGGCGAGCCCCCCCACGCGATCCAAGCCGCCCCGTACACCACACGCCTGCGCCTCAACGCGGACGACAACGACGCGACCGGGCGTCAGATGACTTCTATGAATATCGAAGCGGCGATCCAAGAGCCCCAGGGCGTGGACCTGCTCATCGAGCTCTCCCCGCCCAACGAGCTGGGCTCCATCGGCATCGGGGCGCAAGTGACGGACTACGCCGACTCAGAGAATCCGAAGCAGATCGGGCACGCCGGGCTCGGGTTCATGTGCCTGCCAACCTTCGGCAGCACCCAATACGAAGCCCGCCTCGACCGCTTCGCCCCCGGCGCGACACGCTTACAAAAGAAAGGCACCGTCGAGCTCACAATCGATCAGGTCGACGCCGAGGGTGCGTTCCTCTGGTCCACGACGATGCGTGTTGAGCTCCCAGAACTCGCCCCAGTGAACACACCGATCGCGAGCATCCCGGCCAAGCCCGCGGAGAGCGTCCGCGTGATGAGCGCCAATGTGCTCTACTCGTCGCCGCTGGAGAACCCGGGCCCGTTCGATCGCGTGCTGGGCGCGATCGCTCCCGATGTCATCCTCTACCAAGAGTGGTTCAAGACCGAATCAACCAAAGTCGACGCCTGGCTCAAGGAGTACGCCGGCCCGGACTGGACCCTGCACATGCCCAACGACCAAGCCGGCGTTGCCATCGCCACGCGCCATCCGATCATCGAGCGCTACGACTCCGTGATCCCCTCGTCGGGCACCGGGCGACCCGCACGGGCAGTGGCCGCCCTGATCGACACCGATGCGGGCGAGCTGCTCGCCATATCCATCCACCTCAAATGCTGCGGCAGCGCCGGCTCCGAAGAAGACAACAAACGCATCGCCCAGGCCCAAGCCATCAACAGCTTCGTCCGTGAGGTGCACCAGAACCATCCGCAGGCCAAGGTCGTGATCGCTGGCGATTTCAACCTTGTCGGCTCGTACATCCCCATGGATACCATGGCCGACTCATTGGGCATGCACGGCGAAGACCTGAGCGTTGTCCACGCCCAGCAGCTCGGCAATCAAGCCATGATCACTTGGAACGACGAGAAGAGCCGATTCAGCCCCGGGCGGCTCGACTGGATGCTCATCGACGAATCCATGAGCACCGCGCACAACGCATTCATCCTCGACACCCGCTCGTTCTCGATCGACGCCCTCGAAGAGCTCGGGCTCGAAGCCGATGACTCCAAAGCCTCGGATCACCTGCCGATCGTGATGGACCTGAGCGACTGATCAATCATCGGCGTTATCCGCATCTTCGTTTTCGACATCAACGCCTTCATCTGCTTCGATGATCCCCATCGCGTGCAGCGCGGTCATGGCCGCGGACTGCTCGGCTTCCTTCTTGGACTGCCCCCAGCACGGGTCGTACCGCTCGCCGTCGAGCTCGACAGCGATCTGGAACACCTTGGCGTGGTCCGGGCCCTTCTCATCGACAATCCGATAGGTCGGTGAGACCCCCATCTCCTTCTGGGCGTGCTGCTGGAGCACGCTCTTGAAGTTATGCTGATGCCCGCTCTCTACGGCTGATTCGAGCATCGGATCGAGCAAGGGCTCCAAGAACCGACGCACCGCCGACATCCCCCCGTCGATATACAGCGCCGCGATCACCGACTCAAGCACGGCCGCCGCCAAGGACGAGGGCAGCTTGGACTGCGTCTTCATCCCCTTGCCCACCACGATCAGCTGATCGAGCCCCGTATCAATGGCGATCTTCGCGCATACCTTGCGAGACACCGCGAGCGATTTGATCTTCGTCATCTCCCCTTCGAGATAGTCAGGGTACTTCACAAAGATACGCTCGCACGCGATCATCCCGAGGATGGCATCGCCGAGGAACTCAAGGCGCTCGTTAGAATCCTGGCGAGAATCCGAGATCGACGCGTGGCGCAACGCCAGATCGAGCAATCCCATGTCCTCAAACCGATGCCCAAGGATCTCCTGGGCCTGCTCGCGTTTCTGATCATTCATCCGATCACCTGCAGCTTCTCTGTCACAAATAACACCACCGGGCATCGCCAAAGCGGGACCGGGGGCTTATAAAGAAGGATGTGGTGAACGATGCGTGTGATCCGCGATCTGTTGCTGGGTGTCTATCGAGGCTCAGGTGCTGACCTTGGGAGCACGCTATATACAAACACCGAACAATTGGCCGCGAAGCAGATCTATGCAAGCACTTCACCACAACGACAGACCTATTATGCACTCGATAAGGGCCCGAGTCCAATGAATTTGCGTCGGGCCCATTGATTGCGGGTAGACGGGCCAGCAATTCAAGACTAGAGTAGCGGCCCCCAAGAACACGGGGCTCGGAAGAACGATTACACACGCCTCGGACACCCCGGGGCATGAACAGATTGAAGTAGACAGGAGCGACCATCATGGCCATGCATTACCCCCGCCGCAAGAGCAATACCAAGCGTCGTCGCTCATTCGGATTCCGTGCACGGATGAAGACCAAGAGCGGCCGCAAGCTGCTCAACAAGCGTCGCCGCACCGGCCGCACCCTGCAGACTGTTTGATTCAATAGCTGAATTGATAGTCCTTGGACATTGATCCAACCACACGCCCTCGCACCTGCTGGGGCGTTTTTCTATGTATAAATTGATTATGCTTTTATGAGTCTCGGGATAATAGTATTGCAAATACGCACCGGTTCTCTTATGATGGCGGCTTGATCCGACGAGTACAGCAATAAGCAGGAGCCTCACATGAAACCAACCATCCCCGCCCTCGCCATCATCGCCACTGTTTCCGGGCTTGCCCAAGCAGGCATCAGCATCGATCTTTCTGGAACTGAGTTCTTTGATGGACTGGGTGATTCATCAAATACTGTTCTCAGTGTTTTCATTGGCGCAAACTTTCATATCCACCACATCGAATGGAACCTCAACCTCACAACCCTAACCCCCCCCGACGCCTCCTTCCCCAGCTGGGCATCGGAAGCGAACATCGATTTCAATGACCAGGTAAATCTACAGGTCTCCGATACCGCCGGCGCCGTGGTCAACGAACTCAACGCTGGTTCAGCAAATGTTTCAATCTTCCTTGGCCCCGACGGGCTACTCAACATGGAGTTCTGGGAGAGCTTCGACGACAGCCCCGATAATGCGGACGCTGTCCTCGGCGAAGGCTCGTGGATTTATATCTCCACCCCTGCACCGGGACCACTGGCGGCCTTCGGGCTTGGCGGATTGATCGCGACCAAACGCCGACGATAATCCGCACTCGTCCATCCCATACTTGTTTGAACCAACTCATAGAGGGTAAGAATCCAATGAAACCAACCATCCCCGTCCTCTCCATCATCGCCGCGACCTCTGGGCTCGCACTGGCGGGGTTCGAATCTTCGTTGAGGATTGATGTTTCAGGCTACGAGTTCCGTGACGAGCTTGGTGACCCAGACAACATGGTGCTCGCGTTTTTTTTAAATCCACAACTCACGATCACAGGGGTCAGCTGGCACCTCAATCTGACCACCCTGACCGATCCCGGCGCCTCTTTTCCGAGCTGGGCCTCGGAGACCAACATTGATTTCAATGGCCAAGCCAACATCCAAGTGTCAACCACTCCCGGCGGCGTAGAAAACGAACTCAACACCGGCTCAGCAGAGTTCAACTATCAACTCGGCTCAGATGGCTATGTCCTGCTCGAGTTCTGGGATAGCTTCGACGACAGCCCCGGGATGGCCGACGCGGTGCTCGGCGATGGGTCATGGCTTGACTTGCACTTCCCATTTCCACCAGCCCCAGGCCCGCTGGCAGCGATGGGTGTCGGCGGGCTATTCGCCGCCCGTCGACGCCGGTAGAACACCTTCGTTCAACCCACAGCACGAATACAGATACGCCTACCGGAGTGCCCCAATGAAACCAACCTTCCCCGCGATTGCCATGGTCGCCGCGATCTCCGGGCTTGCCCAAGCCAACGATGGTTGGGGATCTGCAATCATCGACCTCTCCGGCTACGAGTTCCGTGACGAGCTTGGCAGCCCAAACAATGAAATACTCGAAATATCTATATTGCCCGAGGCAAGAATCTCGTGCATCGTCTGGGATCTCACCCTCACGACATACACCGCTCCCGGATCCGACTTTCCAAGCTGGGGCAGCGAAGCCAACATCGACTTCAATGGCGAAATCAATCTTCAGGTCTCCGACACCCCTTCCGGCGTGGTCAATGAAAACAATGCCGGCAGCGTCAATGTTGACTTCACCCTCGGAAGCGATGGAATTCTCAGCTTGGAGTTCTGGGATAGCTTTGTAGATATCCCTGGCGCTGCGGATGCAGTCCTGCAAGAAGGATCTTTTATCACCATATACGGATTCTGGGCACCAAGTCCCGGCCCACTCGCCGCAATGGGGCTCGGCGGGCTCTTTGCCGCCAAGCGCCGCAGATTACGCTGAGTCACGATCGATCTATAGAATGAACCCAAAGGCCTTACAACCAAACGAATTGCGAGGCCTTTCGTGTAATCGGAACAAAAAAGACTTTCAAGACAAAATGCCCAGCTTACCACCCCCCGTAGGTAGATCGCCCCTTGGGGATCAAAATGGACGAATAGCCATTTTTTGCCCCATATCAGCTGAACAATTCCGTGAAATATAAATGAAAAGGTCTTGACACACCCTGAAGAATCACTATTCTAAGGGGGTGATTGAAGGATCACCGAGAAGATGAGAAGGGGACCCATAATCGAGCTCAATTCCTGATTTCGTTTATGGCTGACTCAACTCATCGCCTTCGTGGGCAACTCTGGGGACATCCAATCAATCGAACTTTGGCTTTAATCCGTTCATGCACGGCGTATGAATGGGGAAATATTTTCCTAAGAAAGAGAGAAATACAATGAAGAAGACAATTGCACTCGCAGTCATCGCAGCAACCGCTGGCCTCGCATCCGCTGACACCATGGTCATCGACGTGTCCGGCACTCAGTTCTTCGATGCATTCGGCGACTCATCAAACACCATCCTCAGCGTTCTCGTTGGTGCAAGCGCAAGCATCACCAACATCTCATGGGACCTGAACCTCACCACCTTCACCGATCCAAACGCTTCGTTCCCAAGCTGGGCTTCGGAAGCAAACATCGACTTCAACGGCCTCCTGAACCTTCAGATCTCAGGCACCGCTGATGGCGTGATCAACGAAAACAACGCAGGCACAGCTGATGTGTCGCTCGTTCTCGGTGCTGACGGCCTCCTCAACATGGAGTTCTACGAATCATTCGATGACTCAGCCGACAACGCTGACTCAGCCATGAAGGATAACTCGACCATTACCCTCACCGGTACTGGCTTCGTCCCAACCCCAGGCTCAATGGCTGTTCTCGGCCTCGGTGGTCTCGTTGCAGGTCGTCGTCGTCGCTAATCCGACTTCGAATGATCTACACATGAGCTCTTGAGTTCGCTCAAGAACCATGAAAAGACACTCAAAGCCCCTCCTGAGAAATCAGGAGGGGCTTCTTTTTATCCAAACACAATCCGCATTATCCAACCCCCACCATCCTACACACGCCATAAAAAACGCCCGCTGGTGCGGACGCTCATTGATTCATCTAAATCAAGTATTCGACTCAGCTCAGCCCGATACCCACCGGCTGGGGCTTGACGCTATGGCTCGGAGAGACCGTGATCCCCAGCGGGATCCGCTTGCCGTTGCTGTCGGTCGGGGGCATGCCCTCTTCGTCGATATGACGCTGGATCGCCATCACGCCCTCGATGAGCATCTCGGGTCTCGGCGGGCACCCAGGCACATAGACATCCACCGGGATGAACTGATCCACACCCTGCACCGTGGCGTAGGTGTCGAACACGCCGCCGGTTGAGGCGCACGCGCCCATCGAGATCACCCACTTGGGCTCGGGCATCTGCTCGTAGATCCGCTGAAGCACCGGGAGCATCTTGGTCGTCACCCGCCCAGCAACAATCATCAGGTCAGCCTGACGCGGCGAGAACCGCATGACTTCGGCACCGAAGCGGGCCAGGTCGTAGCGGGACGACGCGGTGGCCATCAGCTCGATCCCGCAGCACGCCGTCGCGAAGGGCATCGGCCACAGGCTCGAACGCCGGGACCAGTTCACCACCCGCCGGAGCTGGGTCGTGAGAACATTATCAGTGGTGATGGCGCCTTCGATGCCCATGATGTACGCTCCAAATACGGGAAAAACAGGCCCAGTCCAAGACCATACGATCTCGCCCGAGCGGTCGCCGATTATACACGATCCACGCGCACAAGGCGAGGACGGGGCGGGTCATCCGTATGGGATTCATTGAGTCTGGATCGTGCGTCTAGATCAAGCCCCACGGATCAAGCCGCACGGATCAAGCCGCGGAATCGGCGTCCGCTTCGGCATCGATCAAATCCGTCGGCCAGTCCGTGCTCTCGATCAGCTCGACCGCCGACTCGTGCTCGTCAAAGCGGAACACGCACATCGTCTGCTCGCTCACCTGCGAGCTGGGCACAAAGTAGCAATACCGCACATTGATCCGGTTGTCCGTCATCAGCACCGCCAGATCGCGGACAACCCCCGGGCGATCCTCGATCGAGAGCCCCACCACCGGCGCCTCGACCACGGGCCCAACGCCCGCGTCCACGATCGACTCGCAGACCTGACGCAGCACGCTCTCCGGGTGCCCGATCAGCCGCACGCACCCGCGATCGAGGTGCTCGGTCGTCGAGATGGACACGATGTGCACCCCGGCGATGGTCGCGGCGTCGAGCAACCCGGCAAGCTCGCCCGGACGCTGCTGGAGGTAAATCGAAAACTCGGTAAGCTGTGTATAGTTCATTTGGACGGGAAGCATAGGCTCAATCGCCGATTTTCTCCCGACTCGCACCCGAAAACACAACGGATCTAGGGGTCGCCATTCGCCTGCAAACCCGAGTCTTCTACGCCGGCTTTTCGCCCTGCAAATCCTTCAGGGTCAGCTCTTTACAGGCGGCCATCGCTGCTTGTCTGATCGACACGGGCAGTTGCTCGCCCGCCCCGGATTGGCGGAACCCATCGACCCCATACGCCGCTTCGAGGATCTCATCGAGCTTGATCTGTTCGGCCGGTCGCGCCGGGGTCCAGCCCCTGAGCGATTCGCCTTCATACACCCGATTGGTCAGCCCCGCACGGGTCAGCGCATCGAGCAGTTTGGTCGCCTGGCGCTGGTCGAGCCTGGCCTTGCTCGCCACGCTCTCAGCCGTGCACGGGGTCCCATCGACAAAGCTGCCCTGCACCGCCCGCGCGATGCTGAGCATCACGAGCGGGTCGATCAGCACCGGATCATCGCTGTTCGAGCCGTTGAGCTTGCGGAGCTTGGACTCGACGAGCTCCGAGAAATTCGCCAGCGTGAACGACGCCTGCATCCCCAGCAGCACAATCAGCCAGGTCAGGTACACCCACAACATAAACAACGGCAGGATCGCGATCGAGCCATACAGCTCGCTGTACCGGGTGTTGTGACGCAGATAGGTCGTAAACCCGAGCTTGCCCAGCTCCCAGAGCACCGCCGCCAAAAACGCCCCGGCCAGCGCCGGACGGAACGCCACACGGGTGTTCGGAATAATCAAATACGCCCCCAGAAGCATCACCGTCGAGATCAGCACCGACACGCCGTAGCCCGCCATGACCGCTCCGATCATCGAGTCCTCGCCGGCCACCGAGATCACCAACTTCGTGAACGCATCGCCGGCCAGGAAGGTCGCCGCGAGCATCAGCGAGCCCGCCGTCAGGATTGTCCAGTACAGCATCAACCGACGCAGCCAGCTCCGCCCGCCGTGGGCGCCGCAGAGCTGGTTAAACGATTTCTCGATCTCGATGAGCATCGACATGGCCGCATAAAACAAGACCAAGCCAGAGGTCAGCGCGATCCATCCGGTGGGCACATCGCGGATCGACTGGTTCACGCGGGTGATCAAATCCGTGATCATCTGCTCGAGATCCGCATCAGCGAAGAACTCTTCCTGGCTCTGGATAGGCTCGACGATCGCTTGCTCGTTTGAGCCTTCGATTATCGCTTCTTGTGCAATATCTTCTGCTATTTCTGGTGCGGCTTCTTGAACCTCGTTGGTCACCTCGTCGGCCAACTCGTCGCCAGCTTCGTCGCCCGTCTCGATCACCGGCTTGTCGTCACCGGGCACCCCTTCGCCCGGCTCGACCCCCTCAGCATCCACCATCGAGATCTGCGAGATCCCCGCGAAGGTCAGCACGCGGCGCACGCCCGATTCGACCTGCTCGTCGGACACCACCGATCCGAAGATCAACAGGCCGATCGCCATCACAGGGATAATCGAGAAGATCGTCCGGTACGCCAAAGCCGCGGCCATCCGCGGGATCTGACTCCGGTAAATCCCCAGCACGCCCATCTTGGTCACGACCCAGATCCGCCGAGCCTCTTCGGTTTTATCCGTTGGCTCAGCAGTTGTCGGCGTGTTGGGCTCGGGTGTGCTCATGGGATTCGTTAGTAGGCCAGATCTGGAATGCGGATTCAGCGTTTGTTATTGGGGCGATTGTCTGGCTTCTTGCCCGGCTTGTTCCCGGGCTTGCCCTGCGGCTTCGATGGCCCCTTGCCCTGCGGCTTGGGATCTGCGGCACCTGCGGCACCCGCTTCGTCAGGCTCGACGATCGGCAACGGCTTTTTGACAAACCCCTGCTCGTTGCCCGCGCGGTTAATCGCGTTTTTGATCGACCGATTTCGGATGTTGACATCCTGACCAGCCGTCGGGCTCATGTACGGAGCTTTCTTCGGCTGATTCCGCTTGCGAATCCGGCGAGGACGCTCAGTTTCGCCCTCTTGATTGCCCTGACCCGGCGTCGTTTGATAACGCTGGACCCCGCCAGATGACTTGCCGCCGCCCGATCCATTGGCCCCACCAGCCCCGCCGGCACCCTGCTGGGCCCCCTGTTCAGCCTTCATCGACTGAGCCCCGGCCTTCCGCAGATCACGGATTTCTTCTCGGGTAAGCTCTCGCCAGCTCCCCCGCGAAAGCCCCTTGAGCCGGACCGGGCCCATCCCGGTGCGTTCGAGCTTGCGGACCGGATACCCGACCGCCGCGAGCATACGCCGGACCTGGCGGTTGCGACCTTCGCGGAGCGTCAGCGAGACCACGGTGCGATCGCGATCGCGGGCGACGAGTTCGATCTCGACATGGGCGGTCTTGGCGACGCCGTCGGTCTGCCCGGCTTTGCGCTGGGCAAGATAGATCCCCTGCTCGAGCTCCTTGATCGCCTGCTCGTCGAGCTCACCTTTGACGGTGACGCGGTAGGTCTTGGGCACGCCATAGCGTGGGTGGGTGAGCCGATTGGCCAGATCGCCGTCATTGGTCAGCAGGATCAGGCCGACGGTGTCGTAGTCCAAACGCCCGACCGGGAAAAGCCTCGCTGCGGCTGGGTGATTGACCAGCTCGGTCACCGTCTGGCGGTTGGAGCCCGGCTCGTCCTTGTTGGTCGAGAGGGTGTTGCTGGGCTTGTTGAGCATGATGTAGAGCTTGCGATCCGCCTTGGAGATCGGGGTCCCGTCGACCACAATATGGTCATCCTCGGGGTCGACCCAGGCGGGCAAAGCCGTCACGCGGACGGAGTTGACCTCGACGAGCCCCTGCTCGATCATGGCCTCGCAGGCTCGGCGCGAGCCCACCCCGGCGTCGGCCATGACGCGCTGGAGACGCTTGCCGCGTGATGAATCGGTTAAATCGGTATGTTCTGATCGTTGTGCCACGCTTGAGTGTACGCAAGCGGGTGCTCAAACTCGCCCAAGTGTGTGCTGGCAAAGCAGTTTGAATGAGTTTTCGTCACTGTTTTTTGAGCCCCTCGCCCGAATCGGCCGAAGTTATCGAGACCTTCCGTTTTTGTTCCCGCCCAGCATTTCCGCCGGACCAGTCCCTAAGACATCCACCCACCGCCGCGCCGCCTAAGGAACCAATCGATGAGCACCTCCAACCCAACCACCTCCGATGGGTCCCTGACCACCGGCTCGTCCCAGCTCACCGGGCGACCGACCCTGAGCCTAACGCCGAATCAGCAACCCGCTCAACAACAAGCCTCCATCGTCGAACCCCGTTCCATCAGTGAAGGCGTATCCAGCGACGAAATGTTCCTCTCGCCACGCGTGCTCGATGCCGGTGCCTTTTCTCGCTATTCCGAAGTCCTCAAGTCCATCATCGCGCAGACAACCGCACAGGGTCGGACGCTCGAAGATTTCTCCGCCGACGCGGACGCGATGATCAAACGCTGCGATGCGAGCTCCGAGAACATCAACAAACGCATGCAGTCCGGGCTGCGGATGATCAAGATGATCGACGAACGCGCCGAGCGCACCGAGCTGCTGCTCGAACAGCTCTCGGCCATCCGCCCAGACTCGCAGCAGTTCGCCCAGCGGATCGACCAGATGATCGAAGAACGCATGGGCAAGGCCGAAGCCCAGATCGAACAGATCGCCACCGACGCCCTCGCCCGGGTGCAAGCCGCCGACGAACGAGCAGCCGCGGCCGAGCAACGCGCACAGCAAGCCATCGCCCAAAATGAGACCCATGCCAGCGAGCTCAGCGCCCTGAGCACACGCGTCGAAGGGCAGCTAGGCGAGCTCGAATCACGCATCGAGAACACCCGCAAAGAAACCACCACCACCCTCGACGAGATACTCGATCGCACGGCTTCGGTCACCAAAAACCTCAACTCATCGCTCGATCAGGTGCTCAGCCGGGCGCACGAATCGGGCGCGAACCTGGCGGCCAAGATCGACGAAGCCTCGCGTCTGACAGACTCACGCCTGAGCGAGATGACCGGCACCATCGCCCCAATGCTCGAAGCCTCCCAGCAGGTCATCGCGGCTCTGGGCATGGACCCGCAGAATCCTAAGTTCGACGAGTCACTGCTCGCACGCATCGACGAGATCGCCAAGCAAGGCGAGGCCAAGACCGCATCGCTCGAAGCGGTCTACAAGCAGCTCGACGAGCTGCAATCACAAGCCGACGAAACACGCTCGGTCTTCAGCGAATGGCTGGTTAACGCGGCGTCCGAACTCGATGTGCTCGAAACCCGCAAGGACTCGCTGGTTGGCCCGATGAGCGAAGCCGCCGACAAGGTCGCCCAGATCGCTCCGGACCTCGAATACAAGCTCGAACTCGCCTCGACCCAGCTCACGCACCTGCAAACCGAGCAGCAGACGCTCCGCCAGACCATCCAGTCGTCGTCGCAGATCGCCAACGAAGTGTCGAGCCGCATGACCAACGAATCGAGCAAGCTCCAGGCCCTGCTCGATGGCTCAATCAACCAGCTTTCGTCGCGTGTCGAGCAGGCCGGGCAATGGCTCGGGGTGCTGATCCAGCGGGCCGAAGCCGTCAGCCAGTCTGACCAACGCCCATCTGCACAGGCACCAGCCTCGGCTCCAACACCAGCAGCCCAAACCGCGCCCGCCGAGCCCGCGCCGACACATAAGGCCCCCGCCGCCCAAGCAACAACTCAGGCACCAACAGCTCAGGCACCCGCGCCAAGCAAGTACGAGCCCCTGCCCCCGAGCCTGCCGATCGACGCGATCTCGTTTGAGGGTGCCTCGGCCGTCTTCGAGCATCAGTCCGAAGACTCCGCCAGCGCCTAACTGTTCTTGGTTAAGTTGGCCATCTCCGGCGACCACCGCACCCACGGGAAGTCCGCCGGGATCAGGTGCTCAACCCCGTTGAGCCAGCCCACCATAAACTCGAGCGCATCAACAACCCGCGGCCCGGGCCGATTGAACATCTGGTTCCCATCCACCACCGCCACGCGACCATTGATCACCGCGGGCAGGGTGCGGAACCAATCCGCCTGGCGATAGAGCCGATTGGTCTCGGCCAGTGATTGCTTGAGCGTCAAGCCGCAGGGCGCGACGACCAGATGGGCCGGATTCGTCGCACAAAAGATATCCGCAGGCACGGCAATCGAATGCCCGGCGACGCGTTGAGCCTGCTGTGGGCCCACCGCGGCCCCTGACCCGGGTCTGGCCACCAGCTCATTGAGCGGATGGCGAGCCCCCGCCCGACCGATCAGCTGGACCGTCCAGTGCCCCGCGACATAGATCGGGTCGGTCCATTCCATGAAGCCGCAGATCGGCCCGTCGTCGTACGGGTTGATGTGTTCTTCTGCCCGATCCATCCGTTGACGGAGACCGACCGCTTCATGCATTGCCCGCTCGCCCAGCCCGATCGCCTCGCCCACGCGGTAGACATCATCGAGGATATCCTCGACCGTCTCCGGGTTGAGCGCCAGCACTTTGGGTTTGCTGGGCATTCGGCTGGCGACACTCCGCACCGCGTCGAGATCAATCGAGCACACGGAGCACAGGTCCTGGGTGATGATCAGATCCGGCTCAAGATCGATAAGCCCTTGCTCATCAATCTGATAGAGCGATTCGCCGCTCTTGATCGATTCGCTGACCTGCTCGTCGATCGCCTTGGCCCCTTGGCCCGATGCGGGGTCAAAGTGTGTCCGCTGGGCGGTCAACGCCGGGACATCTGTCACCCACGCCGGGAAATCGCACTCGTGGGATCGCCCGACAAGCAAGTCCCGCGCCCCCAAAAGAGCAACGATTTCGGTTCCAGAGGGTATCAGACTCACGATGCGCATCCACATGCTCCGATTGAAGAGAAGAAGCCCCATTTTTCGGGCGATTGCCTACTGTATACCGTCGATCACACGATGGGTATCCGCGATCGACCCCCGAGGGTTGGACGCTGAGACCAAGCCGACCACAAGTACACGCCAAGCACAGACCAGACACCACCCAAGCCCGCCCACAAACCAGCCCCTATACCATCCAGGGCGACGCTGGGAAAAGCAAGACAGATCGGCACTTTTCCAACCTTTGGAAGCACCGCCGACGAGAGGATTACGAACGATGAGCACCCACAACACCCACACACGCCGAATCATCCTCGCCGCGGTCGGGCTCGCGACCTGCGCCAACCTCTCGGCCATCGCCCAGACGGGCAACACCCAGAACACACGCACACTCGAACCCACCGCCTTTGAGGACACCACAATCTCCTTCGGCCAGTTCTCCGACGCCATCGAGCTCACCACCCTGATCGACTTCGTCGGCACGGCGCTCAATGTCAACATCGTCGTCAAGGGCTCTCCGACCGGCGAGGTGGTCTTCAACGCACCGGTTCAAATCCCCAGGGGCAAGCTCATCGACCTGCTCGACGCGATGCTCGAACAATACGACTTCACCATCTCCTACGAGCCCGACCTGCAGTTCTACATCGTCCAGCCCATCGGCGATGTCAAACCCACGATGGGCGTCGATCGCGCCTCGACCCGCATCATCCCAACCCCGAGCATCAAGCCCTCGCTACTTGTGACCTCGCTCAACGCCACGCTGGGCACCGGCGGCACCCCGGGCGCCACCAAAGGCGCGGCCATCCAGGCCGTCGACGAGCTCGGGGTCCTGATCGTCAACGCCCCGCCGCGCGATATCCGGCGCGTCGAGCTGATGGTCGAAGAACTCATCCGCATCGACGCCGACCAGCAGTACATCCGCTTCGAGCTCGATCACCTCGCTGCGCCGACCGCGCTCAACCGCATCGTCGCCCTCGTCGGCGGGTCCTCATCATCGGGGGCGAGCAGCCCCGCGGGCAACCCCAACGCCCGCAACATCAACCTCCAAGCCAGTGGCAGTTCGATCCCCTCGACGGGCTCCTCGCTCTCAAACCTCTCCGAGCGCCTCACCATCGACCCGCAGGGCAACGCGTTGATCTTCAAGGGCAACGAGAACGAGATCACCCGCGTCCGCAAGGTCCTCGCGGTGATCGATGTCCCCAACACGCTTGAACCACGCAACTACTTCGCTGGCTCGAGCGCCGCGCAGATCGCCAAGATTGCCAAGACCCGCGGGCTCGGTGAGATCATCCAGATCGAAGCCACTCAAACCACCAACCAGAACCCCTTCAACAACTTCGGGCAGCAGAACCAGCTCAACCAGCAGGACACCGGCACCGGCCAAGGCGGGCCCGTCATGGTCGTCGATCCAGAACGCGGCAACATCATCTACTACGCCACCGTCGATCAGCATGCACAGCTCGATGACCTGCTCAGCGAACTCAAGACCGAGGACGAGCGCGTCATCATCAGGGAGTATGTCCTCAACCACACCGATGCCCTCACCGTCACCGATCTGCTCAACGGCATCATCACCGGCGAAGCCCAGACCGGCGACTCCGCCCTGCTCCCAGGCGCCACGAACCGCAACAACAACCGTACCTTCTTCAACGGCTTCCCTATCGGCGGAGATGAAGGGGCCGGGCAGTTCAACCCCGACGAGATTACGGTGATCGCCGACGAGTTCTCGAACCAGGTCATCATCAAGGCCCCGATCAATCAGCAAGAAGACCTGGGCACACTCATCACTCGTCTCGACAAGCAGCGCTCGCAGGTGTACATCCAGGCCGTGATCGTTTCGATCGGCGACAACGAAGACTTCACCCTCGCCTTCGAGACCCAGGTCATGGCCGGCGAGTTCTCGATGGGCACGAACTTCGGGCTCTCCTCAACCCCCGCAGCAGGGTCATTTACGGACCCGAAATCAGTCGCCACCAGCCTCGGCGGCATCACCGCCGCGGTTATCCGCTCGGACTATGTCCCCCTGATCGTCAACGCCACCCAGACCAACACCCAGGCACGCATCCTCTCGACGCCCCAGCTGCTGGTCAACGACAACGAAGAATCCACGATTGTTTCCGTCTCCGAGCAGCCGTTCAGTGAGATCTCCCAAAGCGATGGTGGCAACAACATCTCTGGCTTTACGGGCTACGAAGAAGCGGGCACGACGCTGACCGTCACGCCCTCGATCTCGGAAGGCGGATTCATCCGTCTGCTCTACAACATCGAGCTCTCGAACTTCACCGCCGCCGCGGGCGTCGACGGCTCGCCCCCGCCGCGAGATCGCAACACACTCACCGGCTCGGCGACCGTCCCCGCCAACGCAACGATCGTCCTCGGCGGCATCACCGTCGAAGACATCCGCGACACCGTCGTCAAGGTCCCGCTGCTCGGCGACATCCCCCTCGTCGGCGAGCTCTTCAAGCGGACCAACAAGGTCAACAACCAGTCCAAGCTCTATGTCTTCCTCACCCCGCGGATCATGACCGACCCGAACTTTAACGACCTGAAGCTCTTCTCCGACGGCCCGCAACGCGAGATGGAAATCGACGAGGACATCCCCGAACTCGAACCCGCCATCATCGACGCACCGAGCAACCGGAACAGAACCGCGACACTGCGAACTCTCCCGGCCCCGACACCAAGCCCGAGCGCATCAAACACAGCCCCGCCTGCCCTCGACTCGGCGTACATCGAACTCAGCGAAGCAAACGAGAAGGGCAGCGACTAAGTCATGGGCAAGGTCAACGGCATCATCAAACGCAACCCCGATCGCAAGCGGGGCAAGAACCAGGACGAGTCGCGCGATCCCAACGCCGCGATGGTCGTCGTCGATCGCTGGAACGACGCCGCCCGCGCCTTTGGCGAGCTCAAGCTCTCGGGCGATCAGCTCCGCGCCTTTGCCGCCATCGAGGGCTCCCAGGACGAACCCTGGGATGTGATGCTCCAGACGCTGGCCCTCGATGAGTCCAACGCGCTCAAGCTCCTCGCCCAGCGCACCGGGCTGGAGTTCTTGGCCGAGCCCAAGCTCAAGGAATCCTCCTCGCGCTTCTACGAGCTCGTCGCCCAAGAAGACGCCCGAGCCTCAAGCATCGCCTGCTACGAGCACAGCGACGGCGCGTATGTCATCGCCACGAGCCGACCGCTCCAGCCGAGCATCCTGAGCATGCTCGAAGACACGCTCGACGCGCCGATCACCGTCGTGCTTGTGCCACGGGCCGCCGTCGCCAGCCTGATCAACCGCGGCTACGAACAACGCGGCGACCTCGTCACCGAAATCGTCGAGGACATCCCCCTCGACATGGACACCATCGAGAAGGCCGCGGGCGCTATTGGCGGGTCCAACGACCTGCTCGCCCAGGCGCGCCAGACCCCGGTGATCCGCCTAGTGAACATGATCCTCTTCGAAGCGCTGCGTCGCGGGGCTTCGGATGTCCATGTCCACCCGATGGAAGAACGCCTCTCGATCCGCCTGCGCATCGACGGCATGCTCGTCGACGCCTTCTCCCCCCCGCTCTCGCTCGCCTCGGCCATCTCGTCACGACTCAAGGTCATGACCGAGCTCGACATCGCCAACCGACACTCGCCTCAGGACGGCCAGACCACCGTGCGCATCGGGCAAAAGAAGATCGACATCCGCCTGAGCGTCATCCCCACCATCTTCGGCGAGCGCATCGTCCTCCGCCTGCTCGATCAGTCACAAAACGAGCTCGACCTGAGCGCCGTAGGCATGTCCAAGAAGCTCCAGACCAGCCTGATGGACTGCGTCGAACGCCCCAACGGCATCCTGCTCGTCACCGGGCCCACCGGCTCGGGCAAGACCACCACGCTCTACGCCGCCCTCGGTCGAATCGATCGCGCGAGCCGCAATGTCATGACCATCGAGGACCCGGTCGAGTACCATCTCGACGGGATCTCGCAGATGCAGGTCAATGTCAAGCGCGATGTCACCTTCGCCACCGGGCTCCGCTCGTTGCTCCGCCAGGACCCCGATGTCATCCTCGTCGGCGAGATCCGCGACCCCGAGACCGCCCAGCTCGCGATCCAGGCCTCGCTCACCGGTCACTTCGTGCTCGCGACCCTGCACACCAACGACGCGCCCAGCGCGATCCCCCGCTTGCTCGATATCGGCGTTGAGCCGTACTTGGTGACCAGCTCCCTCGTCGGCGTGCTCGCTCAGCGCCTGATGCGCCGCCTGTGCACGACCTGCACCGGCACCGGAACCCAACACGGCGAACCCTGCGATGTCTGCTTCGGCACCGGCTACAAGGGCCGACTGGCCGTCCACGAGCTAATGCTGATGAACGACGAGATCCGCCAGCTCACCGCCCAACGCGCCGACGGCGTCACCCTCTACGAAGCCGCGGTCAACTCGGGCTTCGAGCCCATGAAGATCGACGCCCTCGAAAAGGTCAAGCAAGGCCTGACCGACGAGGCCGAGGTCTTCCGCGTGCTGCATTGAGTGATTATCCGTACATCGCAGCACTCACAAGTAATAAGCCCAGCATAAAACCAATAAATCCTAAACTGATTCCAGGGAAACTCAAGGCCATCACCTTGATAGGCATCTTGATCTGTTTTCGATAGTGCTTGAGTGCATCAACATAGACTATCCGCCGTGATTTGTTGAACCACATGATCAATAGAATCAATGGGAAGAGAACAATACTTGAGGAAAGCCAAGCGAATCTATAATCTATTGATCCTGGAGGCGCTTCACCATAGTCCGCATCAAATGTCAGTGCGCTATACCAGACTGTCATGTACAAAACAATGCTAAACAGCCATCCGATACCACCTAAGACACAAAGCAGCTTCGTAAGACGGATGACCACACTCATTTGAGGATTCACAAGAAGATCCCGATCGATCTCCACCCCGCACTCCGGGCACGGCTGATCAAGAGCAAGATCAACCAGCGAGTATCGGCACACCGGGCACCGAGATGCTGTTTTTGATTCTTCCGCCGTACTGGATTGATCCGATGCTTCGCTCACTCGCCCTCTTTCCCTTGCCTATTGAGGCAATCAGTCCAAGCCCCACCTGCTTCTTGTGCTGCTTCTATCATACAGCATGCCCACAGATAAAGCCGCAGAGAAATCCGCACACAGCCGAGCGTTTGATCGGCTCTCCCCGATGAACTGCGTGCCCGTCACGCTCTCAAACAAAGTCGTCACGCTCGAACCCATCGCCCTCAAGCACACCAACGACCTCACCGATGCGATCGACCCGACCGTCTTCGCCTATATGCCGATGCGATCTTCGGTCGTCACGACCAACGAGGTCCGGCGCTACATCGAGTTCCAGATGAGGCGGACGAACACCATCAGCTTCGCCGTGATCGACAACGCGACCGGGCGTGCGATCGGCTCGACGAGCTACATGAACATCTCGCCCGATCACTACGGGCTCGAGATCGGCTCAACCTGGATCACCAAAGCCGCCCGAGGCACCAAGGTCAACCCCGCGATGAAGCTGCTCCTGCTCGAGCACGCCTTCGACACATTGGGCGCGATCCGCGTCGTGCTGTGCACCGATCAACGCAACGAGCAATCAAAGCGAGCGATCTCCAAGCTGGGCGCACAGTTCGAGGGCACCCTGCGCAATCACTTCATCATGCCAGACGCCCATTATCGCGACACCGCACTCTATTCGATCATCCCTTCGCAATGGGACACGATCCGCGAAGCACTCCTCGCAAGAATCAACAGCGAATGCGCGCAGAAAAAACCCTCGTCCTGAGGGAGAGGACGAGGGTCGAAGAGGAGCAATCGCTCGTTTATGCAATACTCGGAGGGAATCTAAGTGCCGCAAAGCGATGCTCGGAGAGAGAGCAAACTGTTTCGTACACCAGACACTACTACGCACGGCCTTGAACAAAGGTTCATCATGCACACTGCCTGGGAACACAATCGAACGCCGTCGATTGAATATCTATCGGGTACATAATCAATTTTACATGAGAACGCGCTAAATCAGCGTGATTCTGGGGTTTATGCCATAACCGAATCAGGGGGATTGAGCCCGTCATCACGCTCCAAATCAACCCCAGCCGCCCCATCGATCGGCAGCGTTCGCGCGACATCAAGGAATGCATCATAGTTCCCGCGAGTCTCGATCACACTGTCGCCGCCGAACTTCTCCATGAACGCGCTGGCGACCTCGAAGGCCACCACATTCTCCATCACGACACTGGCCGCCGACACCGCGCACACATCGGATCGCTCGTACTGCGAATCGTCCGGCTTCTTCGTGTTCAGATCCACGGACGGCAACCCCTGCAAGAGCGTCGCGATGGGCTTCATCGTCCCGGTGACGACAATCGGTTGCCCGTTGGTCATCCCGCCTTCGGTCCCACCGGCGTTATTCGATGGGCGCACAAAGCCCAGCGATGGCTCGTGCGCACGCGTCGGGTCATACGAGATCGGATCGTGCACGCTCGAACCCAGCTGCTTGGAGCACTGCGCCCCGAGCCCGATCTGGACCGCTTTGAACGCCTGGATCCCCATCACCGCGTACGCGATGCGTGCATCAAGCTTGTCGTACCAGTTCATCGAGGTGCCCACGCCCGGCGGGCACCCGAACACATGGCACTCGACATCGCCGCCGACGGTGTCCTTGTCGATCTTCGCCTGGCGGATGATCGCGCACTGCTTCTCCGTGGTCGCTTCTTCGAGCGTGTAGGTCTCCGACGCATTGCGCGCCTCGATCAATGCATCGAGCCCGTCATGCTCCACAACAACATCCGTCCTCGCATCGAGGATCGAACGAACAAACCCAAACACCTCGACGCCGAAGATCTCTTTGAGCATCAACCGCCCAACACAACACGCCGCGACGCGGGCCGCGGTCTCACGCGCGCTGGCGCGTTCGAGCGTTTCTCTACAATCCGTCGTCAACCACTTAATGCTCCCCGCCAGGTCCGCATGCCCCGGACGCGGGCGGTGCACCGGCGGCGTCCGCTCCAGATCATCCAGCCGCGAGTCACGGTTCTTGACCAAGAAAGTAATCGGCGCCCCGATCGACTTGCCACGACGCACACCCGTCAGAATCTCGATCGTGTCCGTCTCGAGCTTCTGGCGTCCCCCACGCCCGTACCCGCCCTGTCGGCGCAGCAGCTCCGCGTTGATCGTCTCGACATCAATCGTCAGCCCCGCGGGCACGCCCAGGATCGTGGCGACGAGCGAAGGCCCGTGCGATTCTCCAGCCGTCTGGTAGGTCAGTCTGCTCGGTGGGATGGGCATGGGTTGATTCCTTGGTGCTTCGTCGTGCGGCTTACTTAAACTTGATGACCGAGAGAATATTCGAAAAATCGTCCGTCCACAGCTTGGTCTGATCTTCCTCGCTCACCTCATACACCTGCATCCCGTTATCGATCAGGCGTTGCCCGGTCTCGATGCTCCTGGTGATCACCACCCAGGTCGAGGCAAGGTGGTATTCCCGCTCCTCCTCGGGGATCATGCTCACCGTCTCATCGATGACCAACGGCGGGATCCGCGTGGTTGCGTGGGCCAGCTCGCTCGCCAGAGGCATCAGATCCAAGAACCGATTGGAGATATGCAGGACAATCATACCATCGTCATGGAGGCGCTCGAAGTACAGGTTGATCGCCTCGATTGTCAATAAATGCACAGGGATCGCATCCGACGAGAACGCGTCAGCGAGCACGATATCGAACTTCTCTTCATCCGCAGCCGCGGAGTCTTCGAGCAGCTTGCGCCCATCGCCAAGGCGTGTGCTCCAGTCGGCTTTGGACTTGCTCAGGTATGTAAAGTACTCCGGATTCCGGGCGATCGCATCGACCTCGGGATCGATCTCGAAGAAGATCATCTCGTCCTGTTCACGCCCGAACGCCGCGATCCCCCCGGCCCCGAGCCCGAGGAACGCCCCACGGATGCCGTCAGGGTGCAGCTCCTGCACGGTCTTCATGATCGTCCCGCAGGGGCCCTCGCGTGTGTAATAGCCCATCGGCTCGCCCTCGAGCTGCTCGTTGATCATCTGGAGCCCGTGGGTCGTCGTCCCGTGCTGGATCCGGTGCAGGCGGACCTCCATCGGCTCGCCCTCGTACATCACCATCAGGTGGAACGCGAGCACCTGGTGCGTGCCATAGAAGGTGCGTGCCCGGTGAATCACCTCCTGAGCACCCGCCTCGCTCAACAAGATCGCCGTCATCGGCAGCATCAGCGTCAACGCGCACGCCAGCCCGTCCTTCCACACCAGATACACCAAGAACGCAGGCACCGAGGTGGTCATCGCGATCAGTGTCATGTTGATCGGCGAGGTGTCCACCTCCCCGCTCGAGAACACCCCATCAATCCACAGCGCTAGGTCTCGCCCGAAGAACCCCATGAACACGACATATAGAATCGAAAACAGCGGCACACCGACCCGACGCGTGATCTTGATCCGGCGCATCTTGCCCACGCTCATCCCCACCAGGTCCTTCGACCAAGGCAAGATCGAGACTGCCAGCACCAGCGTGATCGAGTATTCCAGGTTCGTATCAAAGAACAACGGCCCGATGATCCCGTTAAAGATCCCGCCCAGCGCACCGCCCACCGACATGTACAAAAAGAACTCCGTCAGGTGCACCGCCTGCGGGCGATCGAGGGCCAGACGCCCGTGGCACACCATGCCGATCGCGAAGAGCAGCATGAACTCGATCAACGCCACCAAATACAGCGACCCGCCCGCGCTAAACTCGCTGGCCATCATCAGCACCATCGCGCTGATCACCAGCATGACCATCGGGCGCGTAAAATCTTTCACCAGCCGCTTCGTGTTGGACCCGAACGCCAGGATCATGGTCACCAGGTACACCACTAGAGGCAGCACCCACAGCAGCGGCAGCGACACCACATCCGTCGTGATATAAGTCGTCACACTCAGCAGCATCGACGAGGGGATAAACGCCAGATAGACCCAGCGCATCCGACGCCCCCAGCTCAGCCGCTCGACCTCGGGCTCTTCCGATGACACCACGAGCGCCTCGAGCTTCCGCAAGCGCTTGGCCTCCTTGGGGGTCAGCTTCTTGGGCTTGACCGTGCGCAGCACCGCGTTGATCGCAAGCACAACAAACAACCCAAACCCCAGCAGCCAGAAATCCCGCTGCGCCATCAACCCCATAGTCGGCTCGAAGATCAGCGGGTACGCCAGAAGCCCGATCAGGCTCCCCGCATTACTCGCCGCATACAGGAAGTACGGATCATGCGCCCGCGCGTGCTCCGTCCGCGAGAACCACCCCTGAATCAACGGCCCCGCGCTCGAGATCGCAAAGAACGGCAACCCCGAGATCAACATCAGCTGCAGGATCAACCAAGGCACCGGGAAGGTCGATGCCTGGGCCGGCGCTTCGGGTGTATCGATCAAGATCCCCGCCACCAACGCGAGCACCAACAGCGACCCGTGGATAATGATCTGCGATCGCCGAGCGAACTTGGTCATCAAGATATGAGCATACAGATACCCGAGCAGCAGCAGCGTCTGGTAGAACAACATACAGGTCGTCCACACCGAAGAACCGCCCCCGAAGATCGGCAGCAGCGACTTGGCGATCATCGGCTGGATCGAGAACAACAGACAAGCCGACAAAAACACCGTCAATGTATACAGAATAACCAAGCCAAACTCCTTCAAGTATCCGTATACAATAGGAGCAAACGCCCCCCGCCGCAC